>Ga0265296_1002328_pt1 | contig 19388 bp, 15 predicted proteins | sample MunlanPumphouse1_FD_189073 | JGI IMG/M metagenome (GOLD analysis project Ga0265296, IMG submission 189073) | Groundwater microbial communities from a municipal landfill in Southern Ontario, Canada - Pumphouse #1 | ecosystem: Environmental > Aquatic > Deep subsurface > Groundwater | place...
GAAGAAACACTGATCCAATATGGCGCAGTAAGTGAGCAGACTGCTATCGAAATGGCTTCCGGTTCAAAAAAGGCATTTTCGTCGGATTATGCTATTGCGACAACTGGGATAGCGGGGCCAGGTGGTGGAACAATTGAGAAACCAGTTGGCACTATCTGGGTGGCTGTTGCGGGAAAAAAAGAAGTTTTAACCAAGAAGTTTCAGTTTAATAACGAAAGACTGATCAACATCGAACGTACCCGTATGAATGCTTTATTACTTTTGTGGAAGTTGCTTGTAAAAGAACAAGAACAAGAACAAGATACACAATAAAGTAAAATAATATTTCAAAAAACACGTTATTTAAGGAATAATATTTTAAATTGTTGAAAGTAAACCACAATTTATTTAACTTCGTTTTTCTATAACGAGATTGCTAAAAAATATGGCTTTATATAAACTCTTGCTCCCAAAAATGGGAGAAAGTGTATCCGAGGCAACAATCACAAAATGGTTAAAACAACCTGGTGACCTGATTGATGAAGATGACACTTTATTGGAAATCGCAACGGACAAAGTTGATTCAGAGGTACCTTCCCCTGTAAAAGGTGTTTTAAAAGAGCATTGCTATACCGTAGACCAGACTGTCCAAGTTGGTGAAGTCGTTGCAATTATAGAAATTGAGGGCGAAAATGAAGAACCTGCGATTCAAGCACAAGAAAATACAGCTCCTTCAGCGACAGCTCCCGAAGAGATCATAGAGTTAAATATCCCTGGTGTAGACCAGCTGACAAATGTAGCAGCTGAAATTTCGTCTTCTCCCTACGAAAATACCCTTCGTTTCTATTCACCTTTAGTAAAGAATATCGCACGGCACGAAGGATTGTCCCAAGATGAACTTGATCGTATCCAGGGCACTGGAGCAGAGGGAAGAGTGACTAAGGAGGATATTTTAACTTATGTAACACACCGAGATTCATCCTCAGCACCTACAAAGTCTATTCCGGTAGAGCACACGAACACGGCTACGGAATCTCCGAAAATAACCTCCACAGCTCCATCGCATGTTCATACTGTTGCCAATGGCAGTGATGAAATCATTGAAATGGACCGCATGCGAAGGTTGATTGCAGACCATATGGTCAAAAGTGTACAAACCTCTCCCCATGTATGTTCTTTTGTTGAGGCAGATGTAACCAATTTAGTTTTGTGGCGCAATAAAGTTAAAGATGCCTATAAAAAACGCGAAGGAGAAAACATTACGTTCACCCCTTTGTTTATCGAGGCTATTAGCAAGGCGCTCAAAGATTTTCCATTGGTCAATATCTCGATCGACGGTTACAATATCATCAAGAAGAAAAACATCAATATTGGTATGGCGGCAGCATTGCCTAATGGCAATCTCATCGTTCCTGTTATCAAAAATGCAGATCAATTAAGCTTAGTAGGCTTGAGTAAAAGTGTCAACGACCTCGCACAACGGTCTCGGGCAAATAAATTAAAGCCTGACGACACACAAGATGGCACATTTACATTCACCAATATCGGCGCTTTTGGCAATATTATGGGAACTCCTATCATTAACCAACCGCAAGCTGCAATCTTGGCTGTAGGTACAATTACGAAAAAACCAGCAGTCATAGAAACAGAGTATGGTGATATGATTGGTATTAGACATATGATGTATCTTTCACTTTCTTACGACCACCGTGCAATCGATGGTGCCCTCGGAGGTACCTTCTTAAAACGTGTGGCGGACTACCTGGAAAATTGGGATAGCAATAGAGTGATCTAACAATCAAAATCGATAAATAATAAAAATGCCCCAAATAAGTGTCTAACTTTTTGGGGCATTTTTATAACCGAGCCTTTTTTATTATTTAAAATATATTTTTTGTTACTTAAACATACTTTGTTCGAATTGTATTTTCTTCTTCTTGATCACCAATTGAAACCGCAGATAAAGTAAAAGTGAAGAGGTTAACAAGCCTAATGTCAGCCCATACCAAATCCCCTTGATACCCCAGTTAAATACCACTCCCATGAGGTAGCCGCTTGGTAGCCCTATAATCCAGTAAGCAATAAATGTGATAATGGTTGGAATATTCACATCCCCCATACCACGTAACACACCCAGACCGACAACTTGCGTACCATCAAACAATTGGAAAAGTCCCGCAATAATCAACAGCTGAGAAGCAATAATCACCACGGCATGATCTGAGGTAAAGATATAAGGTAAATAATTATTCAACAACGCGAACAAAGACGCTGTAATCACCATAAAGATCAACACCAATTGATACGAAGTGATGGCAAATCGTTCGAGGCGAAAAAGGTTTCTATTACCATAACTATTCCCCACCTTGATTGTTGCAGCAGCAGCAATACCACTCGCCATCATATACGTCATCGCGGCCAGCTGGATGGCTACTTGATGAGAAGCTTGTGCTGTAGCACTTATCGTACCGGCCAATAGGGAAGCCCCCGCAAAAGCCCCAATTTCAAATACATATTGCATAGCCACGGGTGCCCCGATCCGTATTATCTTAAGTAATCTTTGCCGATCTATCAATGTCACCTTAAAGTATTGAATATATTCTTTAAATTTCTGCGATCGCAATACATAAGTCATCATCACAGACATCATTAACACACGGTCGATCAATGTACTGTATCCGACACCCTTGACCCCCATAGGACTAATGCCAAACATCCCTTTGACAAAGATGATCGCCAAAATAATGTTCAGTACATTCCCCCAAATAGTTACATTCATGGCTTGCTTTGTAAACCCCAAGCCTTCGGCAAATTGCTTAAATGTGCTAAATACCATCAACGGAAGCATCGATAAACTCAGAATAAGTAAATAAGGCTTTGCCTCCTTCACCACAGCCGGATCTTGGTTGAGGTGATCGATAGCTAACATCGAACCAAAGTAAACTAAAGCGAACAACAAGAGTCCTGCGATAATATTTAACCAAAAGCTATTGGACAACAATATGGCACATTCTTTTTTATTATCACGGCCATTCTCCTGCGCAATCAACGGCGTGATACCATAAGCAATTCCCAACCCGATGACCATAACAACCATAAAAACAGCATGTACCAACGAAACTGCGGCCAATGGAATGGTTCCTGCAAAATGTCCAACAATCACACTATCTGCGGTATGCACCAGTGTATGTCCCAATTGTGAGATCACCACGGGCCCCGCCAATACCATCGTACTTTTGTAATACGGTTTAAATGTTTTAAAATTTCCCAACATAATCGATTTCCCTAAAAAAATAGCCACAAAAATACGAAGATATTACTACCCTATCGTCATATTAAAAAATATTTAGCAAAAATATAACAATTTACACCCATCAAATAACCGCACTTTGTTAAGTAATTTTTATGTTTCAAATACCTTAAAATTATCTTAAATTTACTTTTGGGTCTAAGAACTATAGAAATATAAATGTACCTTAGCATCTAGTTAGTAATCAAAAGAAGAGGAAAAAGAGTATGTACAATCCAGTAATAGCATTTCTAAACATCGGAACACAAGAGATGATCTTAATTGTGTTTGCAATCTTGTTACTTTTTGGAGGCAAAAAACTTCCTGAATTGGCGAGAGGTTTGGGAAGAGGAATACGTGAGTTCAAAGATGCATCAGAAGGTATCAAACGTGAAATTTCAGATCAAATCAATAATTTCGAGAAAGACATAAACGTTAAAACAGAAATAAAAGAAGAAGCTGTTCCTAATGATGTGCGTTTAGCTGAAGAGAAGGCTCAAGCAGCACACGAAGAAGAGGTTAAACCACAGGAAACCGTAGAAGGTTCAGAAACAGAGCAGCCCAAGAAAAAATATGAATTCACAACACCTGCCGGTGTCGTTGAACATAATCCACATAAACAACCCGATTACGGCGAAGAGCCATCTCACATCACGTACGGGTATAACGATCATTTTGCTGAAACTAAAAACAACGAGGTAGAAGATAAAAAAGTTCCTGAGCAGGACAATACCAATAAACCTGCTTAATTTTACTACTTTAGTTTATAATTAGATATACTTAGAGCTGTTGAATGGTGATTCAACAGCTCTACTTTTTAAGATTAAACCGACAATGAGCTTATCAACACACGAAATTACTATTGCTAACGAGCTTTCTATTAGCGAAAAACAGGTTCGCACGACTATAGCACTATTAGACGAAGGCGCTACCGTTCCGTTTATCTCACGCTACCGCAAGGAAATGACTGGTAGTTTGGACGAAGTTCAAATCACCAATATCAGAGATCGTTTCCAGCAGCTGCGCGATTTAGATAAACGTAAAGAAGCTGTTCTTAAATCTATCAACGATCAGGGAAAATTGACAGCGGAGCTTGAACAGCAGCTTTTGAATGCCGAAACCATGGCCAGTCTTGAAGATATCTATTTGCCTTACAAACCTAAGCGTAAAACTCGCGCCAGTGTGGCACGTGAAAAAGGTCTGCAACCTTTAGCGGATCTTATTTTGGCGCAAGAAACAGGCGATTTCCTCGCTCTTGCCGACAGTCTAATAGATGAAGAAAAAGGCGTAAAAAATACAGAGGAGGCACTAGCAGGTGCCCGCGATATCATTGCAGAGGTCATTGCCGAAGATGCGACAGTGAGAGCCAAATCGAGAGCGATATTCCTCGAAAAAAGCGCATTTGTTTCAAAAGTAGTTCCTGGAAAAGAAGAAGCCGCCCTAAAATATAAAGATTATTACGAATGGTCTGAATCTTTGAAGGATGCACCTTCCCATCGTGTGCTGGCCATGCGCCGTGGGGAAAAAGAAGAGTTGCTCTACTTAGATATAGCGATCAATGAAGAAGAAATTCTACCCCGTATCGAATCCATCTATGTTAAGGGGGCCAACGATACCGCAGCTCAGGTAAAACTCGCCTTGGTCGATAGCTACAAGCGTCTATTAAAACCTTCCATGGAGACGGAAATTCGTGTATTGACACGTCAAAAAGCCGATGAAGAAGCCATCAAAGTTTTTGCCGACAATGTTCGCCAATTACTTCTAGCCGCTCCACTAGGGCAGAAAAGGCTACTTGCGATCGACCCAGGATTTCGTACAGGCTGTAAAACGGTTGTTCTGGATGAACAAGGACAGCTCAAAGAAAATACGGCTATCTTTCCGCATACGGGTGCCAATGGACTAGCAGAAGCAAAAAAAACAATTCAGTATTTAGTCTCGAAATACGATATCCAAGCCATCGCAATCGGCAATGGAACCGCTGGTCGCGAAACGGAAGAATTTGTACGGAAACTCGGATTAAATAACGTTACTATCGTTATGGTCAATGAAAGTGGAGCCTCTATTTATTCGGCTTCCGAAACTGCACGTGAAGAATTTCCAGATCAAGATGTTACGGTACGTGGTGCAGTATCTATTGGTAGACGATTAATGGATCCCTTGGCTGAGCTGGTTAAGATTGATCCAAAATCGATCGGTGTCGGACAGTATCAGCATGATGTTGATCAAAATAAACTCCAAACTTCTCTGGACGACACTGTTATCAGCTGTGTAAATGCTGTCGGTGTTGAACTGAATACTGCCTCCAAACAAATTTTAGCCTATGTATCTGGATTAGGTCCTTCCCTAGCACAACAGATTATAAAATATAGAAATGAAAACGGTCCTTTCGCCTCCAGACGCGAGCTAAAGAAAGTTCCCCGTCTTGGCGATAAAGCATTCGAACAGGCAGCAGGCTTTCTACGCATCCGACATGCTGCCAATCCACTCGATTCGTCGGCTGTGCATCCTGAGCGCTATACTTTAGTTGAGCAAATGGCTAAAGACCTCGGCAAAAAAGTAGAAGACCTACTAACTGACGCTGACCTGAGAAAATCTATTCCTTTGAAAAATTATATCTCAGAGGAAGTTGGATTACCGACATTGAATGATATTCTTCATGAATTAGCAAAACCTGGATTAGATCCAAGGGAAAAATTCGAAGCATTCTCATTCACGGATGGAGTCAACAGTATTGGCGACTTACGGGTTGGCATGAAACTGCCGGGAATCGTAACCAATATTACGAATTTCGGAGCCTTTGTTGATATTGGCGTACATCAAGATGGCTTGGTACACCTAAGCCAATTATCTAATCGCTATATATCCGATCCGCATGAAGTCGTCAAAGTACAGCAACACGTCATGGTAACGGTAACAGAAGTAGACGAAAAACGTAGTCGCATAGCATTGTCAATGAAAACAGATGAGAAGCCTGCGCTACCCAAAAACAAAAAAAATGATTTTAAAAAGCAGGCCGAACCACAAACGGATATGGCCAGCAAGCTCGCTGCATTGGCGAGTAAGTTCAAATAGATACATTTAGCTCCGAATCAAAAAAGCTGACCGTTCGCTGAACTGCCAAGAAAAGTGTCTAACTTTTTGGAGGCAAGGCATCGCTTGGTCAGCTTTTTTTGATTCGATTAAATCCAATGTTCGTCGTCCGTGTCGCTGTTTTATTTTGTATCTTTAAGGGAAACAAGTTTAGACCCGTTATGAAAAATTGTACCCTCCTATTCTTTCTGTTTTTTGGAATCTATTTTTCTAAAATCCAGGCACAGCAGCAACTTCACGACGGGGCCTACCTGTACCAGGATGGCATCAATAAACATTTAATGCTCGTTAAAGACCATTATATTTCATTTATAAGTTACGATGACGTCAGAAAACGTTTTCAGCATACCTGGGGCGGCGCACTTGATAAGAAGCATAATCTGATCACTATCGCTGTCGAGTATAACTCACAGGATTCGGCTGCCATTGGCAAAACAACCCAATTACCTTATCGGATTGATGCAGACTCCCTTCGACTAAAAACTGCCGATAGCTACCATCTCTATATCAAGCAGAAAAAAGTTCCACAAGACCTTGATGCACTTTGGCGGATCACTGGTCGCCAGCAAGAAGGCAAAATGCAAGATATTCCCAAAGCAGATCGTAAAACAATCAAAATATTGGTTGATGGATATTTTCAATGGGTAGCGATTAATCCTGCTCAAAAAGGTTTCTATGGTACAGGCGGAGGTGACTATCAGTACACTAATAATCGGTATACTGAAAAAATACAGTTCTTTTCGAGAGACAATAATAGAGTTGGGCAAGAACTGGCCTTTGATGGTGAAATCCTGAATGGCGCATGGCATCATAAAGGAAAAAGTTCGAAAGGAGACGATATTTATGAAATCTGGAGCAAAGAAATAACAGAATAAAATATGACAATAGAAGAATTTCAATCTCTTGAAGCTCCGCTTCAGCATTGGACAGCGGTACAAAAGTCACTTTGGTATGATCTAAAAGGAAATTGGAAAACCGCGCATGACCTGATCGATCAATTGGGCGGAACTGACGCAGCACATGTTCATGCTTATTTACATCGCAAAGAAGGCGATCAATGGAATGCAGAATATTGGTATCGTCGTGCCAAACAAAACGTATACAAAGGTAATTTGGATGATGAGTGGAAAGACCTCTTCAAATATTACGCTCCATAACTACAATTACCCTATTTTCGGACAGCCGCTGTTTTCTTTTATATACACAAAAGGACAATTTGGGTAATAAAGTAGTCAAAAATAGTATATAAAATTAACTCAGCACTTTTTAGGCTGTTGAATATCTTTAAAAACATAAAAATATTACCAAATAAGATATAACATCAACCAAATCCGGAGATAATACGTAACAAAAATAACACAAAGAAAAATATTATAAAACTAACAAATAGAATGGCACAGATATTGAACATAGTTTGTTATACTTGAGAAAGTATACTTTTCATAAATTTAGGTTAATAATTGGTTAGGTTAAACACTTGAAGTTCCCCACTTCAAGTGTTTTTTTTTTAGAAAAAACTCAATCAAAGTAACATCAAATCCACTTCCCCATCTTTTTTTAATTAGGATACTTTCCTTCACTAAAAGGTATATTAAAAATTTAAAACAATACATTGTATTACTATGTATTTTGTTATATATTTACTTCCATGAACAAAGAATTTATTGACAAATGGATTTCACAGCTAAAAAAAGGAAGTCTTTCTTTTGTTGTATTAGGTATTCTTGCCTATGATCAGGAATACTATGGCTACGATCTTATCCAGGAGGTCAAGAAGAAAACGGCCATTGATATTGCTGAAGGAACTTTATACCCCTTATTGATCCGTTTAAAAAACGAAGGATTGGTCGAATCGAACTGGGTACCTCAGGAAGCTGGGATTCCAAGAAAATATTACAAAATAACAAAGGAAGGCCAAAGTACTTTCTTAGAGATGAGAACGTATTGGACAAGCTTAAACCAACATTTAACCACTTTGACGCATGCATTATAACCAGATACCCTTTACAAATAGATCCTCAGCTCAGCTATATCATGACTACATGTCAACAGCAACGGCTCTTGTAAAAAAATTAGCCTTGGAGCAAAGACAGGATATATTATGTGAAATCAATAGCCACATATTTGAGGCATTGCAACAGCAGCTTCCCCCACAGTTAATCCATGACGCCATGCCTAGTCAGCTCCAAGAAATCTTAGATAAACTCGGGTTACCGGAGACTTTTATCAAGGAAATGATTTTGTCAACGTCCATTGCCCCGTCAATAGAATCTCCTCGTAAATCCGTATCGGTACCTATCATGCTCACACAAGGGATCGTAAACATGATTTATTATATCATCTATACCCTTATGCTCATCGCCGTCTTTCTAGTCGTGGCCAAGTTTATTGATCCTCAGGGAGTCGGATTTTTCTATGCGCCCAACAAGTTTTTCATATTCGGCAAACTTATTTTACAGCACGAAGAAGCCCTGCGCTACGAACAATTGGGCAATTATTTCATTCCGGCCTTTCTATTTGTCATCAGTGGACTTTACTATTCCTCCACGTTAATTTTGAAACTCAAAAAATCTATTCCCCATAAATTATGAAAAGAACCACAGTGTTATTGTTCCTCTTAGGAACCCTATCAAGCCCTATTCTCAAAGCCCAGGAATTCACACCTGTTCGCATGGACAGCCTGATGGCCGTCATGGATAAAAATAATGTCTGGATGGGCAGTATTGCGATCAGCAAAGGCGATCAATTACTCTATCAAAAAGCAATTGGATATGCAGACCTGGCGCAGAAAAAGAAAGCGAACATAAATACGCGTTATGGAATAGGTTCAATCTCCAAAACTTTCACAGCAACACTTGTACTAAAAACAGTTGAGCTCGGAAAACTGAAGTTAGACGAACCAATATCTGCATTCTTTAAAGATATTCCAGACGCTGGAAAAATCACCGTTCACCAATTGTTAAATCATAGCAGCGGATTACACAATATCACGGATGACAACGATTATTTGACATGGAATACTAAACCACAGACAGAGAAAGAACTTGTTGAACGTATCGTCAAAGGCGGAGTCGACTTTGCTCCCAGCAGTAAACATGCATATAGTAATTCAAACTACATCCTACTTACCTATATCTTAGACAAAGTTTGGAAAAAAGACTATGCTTTTTTATTGAAAGAATACATCTGTAAGCCATTAAACTTGCAAGAGACAACCTTTGGCCGTCCACAAAATAACAGCTGGGATGTTAGCGAATCTTATCGATTCACTCACGAATGGACCCTTGAACCACACACGGACAATTCTGTTCCGCTTGGAGCCGGAGCAGTTTGGTCAACTCCGGCAGATCTAGGCAAATTTTTCAATGGTTTATTTAGCCATAAAATAATCAATGCTGCAAGCCTGGAAGAGATGAAAAAAATAGATCAGGGCTATGGACTGGGTTTATTCCAATTGCCATTCTATGAACATATAGGCTTTGGCCACACAGGTGGTATAGATGGATACTCCTCCGTAGCTGGTCATTTTGAGGATGGTAATTATAATGTCGCTATCATTAGCAATGCCAACAATTATAATAATAATGAAATATTAAAGTTCAGCCTTGGCGAACTTTATAAAAAACCTTTTCCACTTCCTGATCTTGCGGAAATACAATTGACAGAGGAAGAAATTTTAAGTCTCGTTGGCGAATATAAAAGCGAGCAGCCTCCTATCCAGATAAATATTACCAAAGAAGGCAACAAGGTGCTGGGGCAAGTTGTCGGTCAGCCGGCATTTCAACTGAAACCCAAGGATAGAAACACGCTCGTCCAACCGCAATTTGGCGTAAAAATAGTTTTCGAACGTAGCGAAAACAAAATGACACTCTACCAAAATGGACATACTCTTGTATTGAAGAAATAAGGGGATACTACGGTTAACTAATGTAAAGATTCATGGCCTTTATTTGGCATTATCTTACATTTTTCATTAGGTAGTTATGAACTTATATCGACATCCTCGCTGAGGACCGAAGCCCCGTCATCACGCAGTATGGCTAAAAGAGCAGCGGTTGAACTAAATCGCTGCTCTTTCAATTACGGTGTTTTACAATTTTTCCAAATAGAAATCATCACCATACACCGTACCGCTCAAGGGTTTATAGAAATAGACCGTAGCAGTAGTATTATTGGCTCCAGTTGTAAAAGTTACCGAATTATTGGAGTAGCTGGTCGTACCTATAGTCGCATTGACTGCAGTTCCCCCATAATTTTTGACACCGATACTGACCGACTGGCCAGCTGCAGACACTTTGGCGTAGCCACCGAACCGATAAGTCGTATTCGGCGTTAAACCAGTCAGGTATTGTTCAATGGATGTCTCTCCGCCTGTTTCGCGGATGCATTTGGTTCCTGTCCGGGCATCGGTAGAAACAACCGATGCTCCACCGCCCCATGTTGTCCATGGATAGATGACACCGTTTTCGAAATCGCCATTGCTAAATAAAGGCAGTTTATACACACGTACATAATCCACCTGCATACTAAAGGGTAAGTCAGCATTTGTGATCGCCCCTGGCCATCCCGCTCCACCGGCCTGATTTAGAATCAGATAAAAAGGAACATCAAATGGCCATTGCTGCGTCCCCCCACCGGAAACTCTTGCGTAGGTATACTGCAATACATTGTTGACGTAGAATCGAATGTCGTTTGGACTCCAGATCATCGTATATAGGTTGTAATCTGTCGTATTATAGGTAGCAGATTTCGATGCTGTGCTCCCACCATTTGCATTGGTAACTGAGCCATTATGGATCGTATGGTACATCACACTTTCGTTGTTGACATGCTCCATAATGTCAATTTCACCACAGCTAGGCCAGCCGCCGTACGCTGTAGCTGGTTCGGGCATCATCCAAATAGCAGGCCATGAACCTCTTCCCTGTGTAAATTTAGCCCTCACTTCAACTTTTCCATAAGTCATACTAAATTTTCCCATCGATTTAACTCCTCCCGCATGATAGGCAACAGGATCTCCGGCTACAACAGCATTATCCATACGCAATACGAGATTGCTCCCATCTTGGGAGGCATAAGCCGGCAAGGAGGTCATATACTTATTCCATGCGACAGTGCCCCTGTCAGCATAAGACCATTTTGTGGAATCAAATCCCCCACTACTATTAAACTCATCCGACCAAATCAATTCGTAGTCTGTTGTCGCTACGGTAGTCGCATTTAATAGCTTAGTCGAGGCCTTCGCCTTACTTTCTTCCGGAATCGGATTTTTTGTTGCTGTCGAGGCCTTTTTGCAGGCAAAAATAGACAGGCTGGTTGCGATTAGGCTCAGCACCAGCCAAAATTTGGTTTTTCTCATTTAGTTTTGGATTATTGGTTTTATTTAAGTTTATATCGTTATTTAACAGCTTGTGGAGCAAGCCGCATAATAATCGAAGATTCATTTTTTTCTTTCATTCCTTCCTGCTTTAACCAAAAGGAAGAAATGAAAGAAAATGCGGATTATTTCAATAATACGATGTGCCCGATCATTTAAAATTTATGGGCAAAAAGACAATTTTGCTGTAATTTTCTTTTTCAAATAAAACGCCGAGATTATTTTTATTTAAAAGTACTAAATCGGAATAAGCAGCATAATCCCCTTTTACACCCTCCGGCGCTTTGGCAACTACCTGATTAAAATACCATGTTTTGCCCTGATCTTTACTTAATCGAACGGTTAGATTGTCTCTTCTATTGGTTGATGCAGCATTACACACGGCCAATATATATTTTCCTTTCTTTTGCCAGGAAAGCACTGAACCCTGGTTGACCGGATCGGGCAGATTTTTATCATAATAGGTTGTATCCCAATTGACACCACCATCACTGGAATAGGAGACAATCCTCGATTTTATATTACCTTGTTGATTACGGGAATTCATATACAGTCCTGTGTTAGAGATCTGTGCGGCCATTGTTTCATTTGATCCCTCAAATTTCACACTTGATCCTATCTTGAATGTCTTTCCATGATCGTCCGAGTAATACGAATGCGCAAAATAGTCCTTGCCATTTTCGTTCGGATTTCCTTCAGAATGGTTAGCAGGAATATAAATACGTCCTTTAAACTTACCAGAATCAAACTGTAAAGCATGTCCGGGTGTATTTGCGTAAGTCCGCCAATCTTCCTTAAAAATATATTGTGCATTTACGGATGGTTGATTGGGACGATGCGTCTCAAGCGTTATGTTTTCTGGATTAGACCACGTCCTACCACCGTCGGTCGAACTAATTGACCAACATTCTCGCAAACCATTTCCTTTGCGGACTTCTCCCTCATGATTATTACCCGTATTATAAAAAAGAAACAGGCGTCCTTTAGGATATGCGGGATCCAATAGATCCACTACCGGAGCTGGATTTCCGACCTGCAAATTATCATTGTCAACAGCAACTTGCAATGGGCCCCATGTTTTTCCATTATCTTGACTGATTTTATAAACAATATCTACATTACCAAAATCGCCGGCATGATCCACCCTACCTTCTGCAAAAGCAATTAACTGTCCGCTTTTATCCTTTACAATAGCAGGTATGCGGTAGCTTTTATAGCCATCTTCGCCTGAAACAAATACATTCACTTCCTGAGCGTGACAAATTCCTGCCAACAGTGCAAATACCAACATTGTCCCTAATTTCTTCATATCTATATAAGTTTTATTGTTACTTCTATTTAAAAAATTCATCTATGTTAATACAATGCGATCGGTTATTTATTACTCCTTTTCAATCGGTAGGCAAGTAAACATCCATTTTAGTGGATTTTGCCAATCTTTCCCTTTTAATTTCCCCACAGGAAGTTTCAGCACAACTGTATTCCAGCCTTTCTCCAGCAGAACAATGCTTGGACTTCGGTAGCTGTAACCTTCATCAACCAATGGGAGCTCCAAATTTCCTTTTTGGCCAGCATGTTGCCAATTCGGTGGAAGCACTTCACGTCCGTTTACCCAAATCTTACTCATTCTATCGTCCCAGGTCCCCAAATTTGGTGAATCACTGGCATATGAACGGGAGAGGTCGTTAAAACCGATCCAAAAACTTTGGTTTCCCCCTTTTTCACTCCATACTTTGCTCACAGCATATACGGTGCTATTTTCAAGCGGCCGATCAATAGCTCCTTTTACCAGATCAGCCCACCAATGGCGTAAAACGATAGTTCCACCATAAAACTCACCGATCTTTTTTAAAGCGGTAAATTTTCCTGTCGCTTCATTTTTTAAGACCATGCTCAGATCACCTTTATTTTCCACAGGCCCATACAACATCCATTTTTGCCCACTTTGTGCGTAATACGGAAAAATAAGATCTTTAAAATACAATCTTTTATGTTGGAGCAAACGCTTTTCAAATTCAGCAAATTGCGTTAATCCCTTTACATCCGTTTTGATATTACTACGCCATTCAAAATCTCCTCCTCCTCGCCAGCTTCGTTCCGCAAAAGTTAGCAAAGCAGGGTAAACTGCGTTCTGATGGAATACATCGCGCTCATGATGGACTGCACGATCGGGCCAGGAACATAACGTCGCACCCATTAACTTTTCATTTTCTGACGATTGACCACCCAATTCCCTATAGAACAAGGTCGTCACTGTTTCCAAAGGATCCATATGATTGATATACAAATGCTTTGAGTCAATCACTTCAAAAGGTGAGTCATTGGTAATAGCCTGTGGCCCACCCATCCAAAGCTGACGGATTGTGTGTGGCTGCAAATTACCACCAGGCTCCCAGCCGATGGTTTTTAGATCTAAATCCTCCGTCCATTTTGTCATCATCGGCAAAAATGCTTGATTGTGAATTTTCACCTCATCCCCCCCAATATGCAGATAAGGTAATCCGGGATAGGTGGTCGCAAATTCCTTCACCAGTTCTTTGATGATCGCTATGCCACTATCGCTCTGCATATCGGTTTTAAAATAACGGCGAAATGCTGCGGAATGCCCCGGCATATCAATTTCGGGTACGAGCTGAATATGGCGATCACGACAATACCGGATCAGCTGCTGCATATCGTCGACTGTATAATACTTTCCCTTCCAACGCTCCATATTTGCCGAGTCGGTCAAACCGGGATATTTTTTACTGATCAGTCGCCAAGCAATATCCTCGGTGAAATGAAAGTGAAAGACATTCAATTTATAGCGCCCCATCTGATCGATCTGCTGCTTCAACACCTGCATAGACTGAAAATTTCTTCCCACGTCTACCAAGTAGCCACGCCAACGAAAAGATGGATAATCTGTAATGTCGCAATACGGCAACTTACCATCGCTGCCTCCCAGTTGACGCAAAGTTTGCAGGGCATAGAAAACCCCTTTACCCGCTCGGGCTTCAATGTTTACTCCCCTTTTATCTATAACGATGCGATAGCCTTCCAAAGAAGACGAGGGAAGTTTCATTTCTTTATTGCAACTAATCGTTATAGCTATATTTTCTTTGCTATCGAAGTCTATCCGCCTTACATCCCAATCGCTTAGCAGTGCTGTCAAAGTCTGTCTATCTGTAGTTGACACGTCTCCTTTGGTGCGTACACACACAATATGTTTGACCTGGTAATACCCGGTTTTCCAGGCGACAGACTGCGGCATGGGAAGCAAAGGTCTGATTTTTTCGGACATACCATATAGCGGAGAGATCATCATGACAATCATCATCAGCCTTTGGATGAACTTAGTTGTCGCTACAGTTTGTCGCATCATGTTATCCCTTAATCGTGTTAAATTCCTGTAGTATTTGCATACAATACCACTCTTGACGAGGGAGATGGAAAGGTCCTTTAAATAAATTACCTTTTGCCGTTTGCGCAATCTTCCCATCACGATGCAGATACCCATACCACTCACCATTGATTTTATCATGAAAATGATCATAGGCATACTGATTGATCTGCTGATGCCAACTTTTATATTTCTCATTTCCCGTCATTAGGTAAGCGAGTAATGTTGCTATAATCGTTTCATTCTGTGGCCACCAAAACTTCATATCTTGCCAATATTCTTGTACCGGCTTTCCATAGACATCTCGAAAATATAGTATACCACCATATTCTGTATCCCAGCCGCGCTCCCACATATAATCCAACATACGACAGCCCAGGTCAATCAGATGCGGATCGTTCGCCCGATATTTCGCTTCATGCAAGATAAACCAAGCTCCTTCGATGGCATGTCCGGGATTGAGTGTGCGCCCGTCAATATGATCAACAATTTCACCTTCAGGACCAACTTGTTCCATCACACAACGTATGTCATCTTTTACAAAATCACGTTCAATCTGCGCGATAAAATCACTGATAACGAAATCACAGCGTGGATCTCCAATTGTTTCGCGAATTTGCTGTGCGGTATTGATCATAATCATCGGCACACCGATCCCTTTCATTGGCCTGGTCTGTTGGTACTTTGGTTCCACCAATCTTTCTCCCTGTGCATAAGCCATACAAATTCCAAACAGCTCACGTGCTTCTACAGCAATACCGGCATCTCCCGTCGCTTTTGCATAGGCTGCAAAGGCGATTGCCGCAAAAGTCTCCGAAAAGAAATAACGACGCATACGAATTGGGTTACCTATGCGGTCTACATGAAAATACATTTTGCCGTTTGCATCAAAACAATGTTTCTTCAAAAATTCATAGCCTATCCGGGCCCCTTCCAGCCATTCTTCTTTTTGCTCAACTGTATTGTAAAGTGTGGCCAGCAACCAGCATGCCCTTCCCTGTATCCACACGGCTTTATCTGTATCAATCAAAGCCCCATCATGATCACGCATAAATAGGTAGCCGCCACATTCATGGTCAATCGATCGTGGAAACCAAAATGGTACAGTGTCTTTTAAAAGCTGATCACGATAAAAAGCTTCCAACTCCTTCAAGTAATCAGTGTCTATTATATTTGCGGTATCTTTTATACTTGTCTGTTTCATCTGTTCTAGTTTTTGTGTCAATTTATTTCTATTTATCTGATCGTCTTATGTTTAGTTGATCGTCAAATCAAAAGTGGACACTGGCGTTCCAATTTCATTTTGAAGATTTGCCCGGCTAAAAGGTTCATATCCATACAGTATTTTGGTGATTTGGAAATTCGGCTTAACGATTTCGACGATATTGCCCGATAGGATATTTGCATTTACATCAGAAATTTCCCCCTTATTGTCCATTACCTGAAAACCTTTCACAGGCGCATTCCCCGGGGTTATTAATTTTATACAATGATCAAATGTCAATAACAACTTATCATCGCGAAGCGCATACCTGACCAGATTAGGATGATCTGCATTCAATTCCACACCATACACATGTTTACGCACTAAATTTGCCAACCGTCGACCTACCACAATCTTTTCACGGGGATGTACATCTAAAGAATCACCTACATCGATCGTTACGGCCATGTATGTACCAGCAATGGCTTTCTCCAGTAAGCGTTGTGAGTTTCTAAAATCACCCCATGAAGGTCTATCTATACTTGTGAGCTGAACAAAGAAAAAAGGTAGATCTTGGTGAAAACTCTTCCGCCAGGAAGAAACCAATGTTTTAAAAAGACGTTCGTGAAGTTCTATATTATGCGCATTGCTCTCACCTTGATACCACAGTATACCTTTCAATCCTGTGCTCAACCATTTGCTGACACCCGCTTCAAAATTGTAAGCTGGTTGATACGGATGGCGTTGATTTTTTACCTTTGAAACTGCTAGATTTTGACTGGCGCGCTCACGGCAGAAATCCTGCAGGAAATCTGATTTTTGCCAGTTGTGAATATAAGAGGCAAGAAGATCGTCGTATTCCAATGATTTTCGATCAATCCATGATTCGGTATTAGACCCACCTACCGATAGATCAATAATGCCAATAGGAATATGCTGTTCGTTGGCGATCTGCTGGGCAAATGAATAAGCAACAGCTGAGAATTGCGCGGCCTCCGCCCCGGTAGCCTGCCGCCAGGCACCGCTGAAAAAGGACAAATCGTTTACTTTCCTTAAGGTCGCGGTATCCCATGCAACAGCATTGGTCTCCACAAGGTTGCGGCATTTAAAAAGGCGCACATTCTTTAAGTGCGGTGCATCGTTGATTAGCTCTTCGCCCTTTATGGCTCCACGAAGTTGAAAAGCCATATTTGATTGCCCCGAAGCAAGGTATACATCGCCAAAAAGAATATTTTTCAACACTATTTTCTGCTTGCCCGAACTCACTGTTATCTCATAAGGTCCTCCGGCTTCCATTTTAGGCAACTTTATTGCCCAGGAGCCTTCGGGATTGACTTGGGTCTTATAGTTTTTCTTATTAAATGCAACAGTGATCTCATCGGCGGCAGTACCTTTACCATAGATGCTATTTTCCCAATTACGCTGGAGCACCATATCCGAACCGATGGTTTCGGCCACTTGCAAATCTTGGAGAACAGGGATCAATACATGCATGACCTGCTCAGCAATCAATGCAGCTCCTTGCTTATTCGGATGCAAGTAATCGTCAAAAAGATCAATCCGATACCGCAGTGGGCTGTTCAGATCGATCAGTCCCACTTGGTTATTTTTTGCTATCTGCGGTATAAGCGCCTGAATTTGATCGTACCAATCGCGTGTCCCGGATAAGAAGCGCGGATGACCACTAAAAATAGGAGTCAATCGACAGATGTAAATTTGTACTTTGGGATTAACGGATCGTATGGAGTCAATCAGAGTCGCGTAATCTGATGCAAAGGAGTTCTTATAATTTGGCCAGTTTCTCGGATCAGTATCATTGAGTCCCAGGTGTATAATGGCAACATCAGGTTTATAATCCAAGGCTTTCCTGTATTCTTCCGTTTTATAATAAGGTCTATGCCCCTTACGTAAAAGTGTAGCCCCTGAATGGCCAAAATTCCTCACTTCAAACCGCTGGCCCAGCAACGCTTGAAGCTGGCTCGGATAAGAATCCTGAGCAGGATGGCCGAGCCCATAACCAAAGGTTACGGAATTACCTATACAAGCTACTTTTGTGCGGGGTTGTCCCACTGAAATGGAGATAGAGACAATCAAACCTAAAAGTAGGCCTACTTTTTTTGAAATATAGGTATGCAGCGTGCTAATTAAGGATTTCATTTTCATCATCTATTCATTCAGGATATAAAAGCGATTACTTCTCCGTTGTTTTAGGTTTGAGAAACAGTAGTTGCAAGAGTAACGCCAATAGTACGGCGCCCCCTAATAATGCAAAGCCTAAACCAAAATGACCTTCATCTTTAAATTTCCCTAACCATTGCGTGATAACGGCTCCAGCAAACACGCCCACCATATTCATAAAACCATAAGCGGTTGCGCGCAATTTTTTAGGAACAACCTGACATAGGATAGGCATATTGTTGGCATCGAATATGCCAAAGCCAATTCCAAAACAGACTGCGGCTCCGACCACCGCAGGTAAAGTCTGACCTAATCCTAAAAACAATAAAGCTGGTATGGTTAGTCCAAGCCCAATTGCACTGGTATAGATGCGGCCACGGATATTTTTTTGTACCCATTTGTCACTCAGTATTCCGCCGACAATAACCCCAATAAAGGATGAGATCGCGATTGTGATGGTAGACAATGGACCAGCTTTGGCCATTGGAATATTCAGGCTATCGGCAAACAAGGTTGGCAACCAATTTTTGATGGCCCAGCCGGGTAAGCTTGGAGCCGCAAAATAAAATAATAGAATCCAAAACGCCACATTGGAAAATAGCAGCAGTAAACTTTTGGGAAGAGACAATCGCCCTTCCGAAGCAGGCTCCTCAAGGGATGGCTCATGTTTTTTTTCCACAAGCAAGATCGCTAATAGGACCGCATAACATATTCCGATAATTCCAAACCAATGAAAAGCGGTATGCCATCCTTTTGAAGCGGCCAATGTGGCACCAAAACCGCCCAAGGCCTGACCTGTATAGAGCCCTGTCATATGTAGCCCAATGGCTAACGATCGATTTTTTCCGGTATGGTAATCGGCGATCAGCGAAAGAGCTGTTGGGATATA
>Ga0265296_1002329_pt1 | contig 19367 bp, 16 predicted proteins | sample MunlanPumphouse1_FD_189073 | JGI IMG/M metagenome (GOLD analysis project Ga0265296, IMG submission 189073) | Groundwater microbial communities from a municipal landfill in Southern Ontario, Canada - Pumphouse #1 | ecosystem: Environmental > Aquatic > Deep subsurface > Groundwater | place...
TCCACCTGCGAAGCAATCACGTTCGACAACACGCGCGTTCCATCTTCAACAACCGCGCAAGCAGTCTCATCACAAGATGTTTCAATCCCCAGAATTTTCATGCCACACATATACACTAAGTAAGCCTCTCCGGGCAACACCGGGGCAACGGCCCGGCATATCTAGGGCACCACGAAGCAATTGAAAAACACCTTCAGATATGGTATAATTCAACGATGGATTTGAAAACAAAAATACAAAATTCAACCCTGATTCGTCCGGACCTAAAAGAACGTCTTCTTGCGAATTTTGACAAATTAACCGACGAGCAGAAGGCCAAAATCGACGAATCCCTGGATGTGAAGCCGATCTATGATCAGGCTATTTCAGAGGCTAAAGAAGTCGGAAAAAAATTCGAAAAAGAAATTAAAAAAGACATCGAAGTAAAAGAATCGGAAAAAGCAGACAAAAATGTAGAAGATGCTTTAAATAATCTGTAAAAATCACGCTATGCCAGAGAACGCTGGGGAAAATCAGGAATACAAAGCTTTGGTCGACACCGTCGAAGAAGCTGAACAAGCCGAAAAACAAGAGACTCCCGAGGCTCCCGCAGCTGCAGAGGCCGGAGAAACGCCGGAAGACTTGAGCGCAAAAGTCGAAACAGCCATCAAAAAAGGAGAAGACAACATCAAAACTCTGGCTGATTTTATGGGCGAATTCGACGTAAACAAAGATGCGTACGCACAAGCAAAACTCAAAGCATACGGAGAGGAAATCACCAAAATCAATGACCGGCTGAAATCACAATTAAAAGAAAAAAGTGTAAAAGTAAACGCATTAGTCGAAACTATATTAAAAGATCTCGACGTTGCGGACAGCAAAATTGACGAAGTGGACAGCATCGCATGGGGCAAAGTATTGAAAGGCGAAATTACCATGGAAAAAGCCAAACACTTAGCTAGCAAAAAAGAAATATTCAAAGAAGCCGCAGGAAATCTCCCAGGCGACACAAAACTCAAATTGGACTTGGTGGTAGCGATAGGGGAAGGGAAATTCGCGGAATACATAGAAACAAACAGAGACCAACTTCGAAGCAAAATGCTTAAACCGCCACAAATTCCGGAAGCAACAGAAAATAAAGAAGGCGCAACTGAGATAAAAGTTAATTTCCAATCGATTTATACTCTTCTGGAAGTTGACGCCAAAAGTGACGTAGCAAAAATAGTTCAAAAAGAAGTCAAAATAGCTAACCTATTTACGGACCAAGAAATTCTAAGAATCGTTTCAGTCAAAAGCGGGACCAGCCTTGCCGGAACCGAACATAAAAAAAACATCGATGTTGCCAAATTTTTCTCAACCGGCCAACCGAAAGACGCGGAGCAAATCCGCCAAAGAGGACTATACACAGCCAAAGAAAAATATATTCCGATTTTTGATGGAGCGGTTATAACTTTTGTTAATCAGCCAAAGAACAAAGATCTCGAAGTCGAGGGCAAAATCCGGGAAGAGAAGCCCAAAGAAGCAAAACCCGCAGCGGCAGAGTCGGCGACAGAAAAACCCGCGCAACGAATATCTCCAAGCAATCTAACCGAAGCTCAAGCGGTAGGTGTTCTAAGCAATCCCGGCGCGTACAAAGGAAATGATCTTCTAATGGAATCCGCGGCCATTTTAGCTCCATACGCGGTCATGAACAACTTAGACGCACTCCGATCTGTAGACCCGGCTCTCCCAAAAAGATTGTTAGGCGTAATTAAGAGAAGCGAGGAGATCAAAAAAGGGAAAGTTGTCGGGCTAAAAGAGGAATACAAACCGGAAGAAATTCAAAGAATATTGGAAAGTTTGGATTTGCCGGAGTATAGAAATAACCCGAAAATAAAAGAAATTGTCGGGAAAGTGATTGCAGCATTAAAAGAAAAAAAGAAAGAAGGAGCTCAGTTATTTTTCAAACACATAGAAGCGATTTACCAAATCGACGCGGAACAAGCGAAAGACGCCTTCAGAGAATTCGTAGGAAATGCTTCGGATCAAGTAGGTAGCCTCCTCATCCCAATCGCGAAATTTCTAATCAAAGAAAAATTCGACAATGCAGAAAATCTACTCGAGGAAGCGATAGCGAAAGACCCAATAACTGCGATTGAACATATGGAGGTGTTATTGGACAATGGAGTTGGTGTCAAAGCCTTTGGAGAAATGTACGACAAATATCCGATCGTCGTTGTCCAAATGTCTCAGCATTTATTGAAATCGGATTTTGGGAAAACAATGGTAGAAAAAGCGGTCGTGTTTCATCCGGAAGACGCGCTTCAAAACGGCGAAAGTTTGACAGGCTCGGAGTACGGATCAGAGCTTTTAATAGAAGCGATTGAAAAATGCCTGAGAAAAGGCGAACAAGGGGCGCAAACCATTTTAAAATCCGCAAAAGTGGTTAAAAAATTAAAAAGAGCTCAAGGATATTTCTTAAAAGAAGCTGCGAAGATCGCCATAAAAACGCCAAGAGGGGCGCTAGCCATTTTGGAAGCCGTGGAAGATTTGGACGGCTTCATCGAAGGCTCGGACGAAATCATAAAACACGCCGCGCAGAAAGTAGCGAAAGAAACTCCGGAAGAATTTTTGAAAGTAGCAATCAAATTAAAAAAGTTCGACTGGATGGGGGGTATGCTTGAAAATGCAGTAGAAAACGAAAAATTCGAAAACAATCCAGCGGCTCTGCTTGGCGGAGCGGAGGTGTTGCTGGAATTTGAGTTCGGAAAATCTCTTTTAAAGAATCTCGCAGAAGACAAACCGGAAATTTTGCTGGCCAACGCAGACAAATTAACGAAATTCACTTCAGCGGAATGGATGCAAAAAGCGGTTAAAAACGTGTTCAAAAAAGATCCGATATTGGTTATTAACAATGCGGACAAATTAGCGGGTCACGACAAAGCTTGGACGCTGCCGATTTTTGCATTCGCCGCAGAAAAGTATTCGGAATACATATTGATTAGAGCGGACAAAGTTAGTGCGCTGCCATATGCGGAAGAGTTGTTTGAAGCAGCGGCTGCCAAGAAGCCAAACAAGGTAGTGATAAATATTGATAAATTCGAGAAATTCGCAGACAAAGCATGGGTGAGAAAAGCGGTCGAAGAAGTGGCCGCGAAAAGCCCGGCTACGTTATTGATGTCAGCGGAAAAACTCAAAAAATCGTTAAAATGGGTCGGCCCGCTTATCACCAAAACAGTCAACGAAAATCCGGGATTGACCTTCCACATTCCGGATGAAACGGAAGCGGGTGAAACACTGAAAGTAGGCAAAGCGCTAATAGATAGAGTTATCAATAGCAACAGCGCTGCCAAAGTACTAAACGCAGCGGACAAATTGCTGGCCTACGAAGAAGGGAAAGCCGCAGTCAAAAAATGGGCGGAAATACGCCCGGATCTTGTCCCTGTTTTCATCGATAAATTGGAAGGATACGAGTGGGTGCCGGATATACTTAAGAGCCTAGCGGACACACGTCCGGAAGACATATTGGTCAATCTCGATGGCGTGGCAAAATTTGATAGAACTTTATGCGCCAGCTTGGTGGAGACCATCGCCAAAAAACACCCAAAAATATACAAAAAATATTCACATAGAGTGGACATGATGCTCAAGGAATTTAAGAAACCGGTTCCTACCGCAGAACAACGGGCCGAGATGGACTCAAGAGTGGACAATGCGCCAGTTCCAATTCCGGGACCAGAACCAGGGACAGAGCTACCACCAGCTAGACAAGATGATGAGGCAGGACAGCCCGAGCCTTCTCCAGAACCGGTCGTAGACGGGATGTCAGCTAGCAAAATAGAAGTAAGAAAAAAAGAAGTCGAAAACTTTATTAAAACAGTAAAGGCAAATACGACATTGCCAGACTTAATCTCGCAAGGAATGCGGGAAAATTGCAAAGATGCATTAGCGTTAATACTTCTCGAAAAAGGATACGATAAGGACACGAAAGTGGATATCCAAATGGTCAAAAATGATAGCGATGGAGCATATTACGCATATATATCGTTAGACGGAAGCGAGCCAATAAAGGGCGGACAATACAATCCAGAACAGGCATTTTTTGTAGCACTAACCAATATTAAAGAAACCGGCATTTTATCACTCGAGGAGAGAGGTAAATTCGATCAAATATTCGCCGGTCTCGATTCATCCCAACCTTTCTTAAAAGAAGAAAGCATCAGGCAAAGATTGGCGCGTACGCTCTTAGAAAAAGGATATGACAAAAATCCAATAAAAAACGTGGAGCAAGCAAAGGATGAGCATGGCGAATATTTTGTGACGCTAACTCTTGAGGATGGTAGAAAAATTAAAGGTGGACAATTCAGCTATGAAAAAGCATTCTTAGATGCGGTCGGGAAAATTGAAGAACCACTCCAAGCGACAGAGGCTTAAAACTCTAATTAATTAGCACCTTCCTCAACAACCCTTTATAATGTCTCCGTGAAGCCGACCTCAATCCAAATCATCGAGATCCTAAAGCGCGCCGGTCATGAAGCCTATTGGGCGGGTGGCTGCGTCCGCGATATGCTTCTTGGTATCGAACCAAAAGATTTTGACATAGTAACTTCCGCAAAACCCGACGAGATCGAAGATCTCCTCGAGCACACAATTCCGATCGGCAAAGAATTCGGTGTAATCCTAGCAATCAAAAACGGCCACAATTTTGAAGTGGCAACTTTCCGTTCGGACAGTGGATACTCGGACGGACGCAGACCGGATGCGGTCGAATTCACGAATGCAAAGCAGGATGCGCAGAGACGCGACTTCACAATCAACGCGATGTTCTATGATCCGACTAACGACAAAATCATCGACTACGTTCAGGGACAAAAAGACATGAAAGAAAAACTTATTCGCTTCATTGGAAACCCGGAAGAACGTATCCAGGAAGACCACCTAAGACTTCTCCGTGCAGTTCGATTCAAAAACAATTTCAATTTTCAATATCACCCCGACACGTACAACGCGATTAAGCCAAACGCGCATCTGATTGCCAATATTTCGAAAGAACGCATCCACAACGAACTTGATAAAATGATCCTTGGCGCAAACGCCGAAAAAGGATTTGAAGAATTATACGAACTTGGGCTGCTCCAACACATAATGCCGGAGGCATGTAAGATGAAAGGCGTCGCACAACCGTCAATTTATCATCACGAAGGCGACGTCTGGAAACACTCACTCCTTTCGCTCAAGAATCTGACAGATGAGGAATCCGACCCCAATCCTCTACCGGAAACAATAAGTAGCAATTTAAGATGGGCGACCTTTTTACACGACATCGGTAAACCGGATACTTTCAAATATGAAGGGAAAAGAATTCGCTTCGATCACCATTCGGAAGTCGGGGCAGAGATCGCGCTCGACCTCCTCAAACGCTTAAAATTTTCTAAAAAAGATACGACAAGAATTTGCTGGCTTATCGAACACCACATGATGGTTGTGCCATTAATAAAAATGCCCAAAAAGCGCAAACGCCACTGGTTTCTGCTCGACGGTTTCCCTGAACTTCTTGAACTTTATCGCGCAGACGCACTCGGCATCGAGCCTGTTGATCTCACGCTCTACCACAACCTCAAGCGCCTTTATAAACACGAAATCGCCGAACTTAAACTCATGCCGCAACGTCTGATTTCCGGCGATGAAATTATGAAAGCCCTAAAAATCCCGGCCGGCAAAAAAATAGGTAAATTACTAGCCCGCATCCGTAGCGAACAATTGGGCGGGAAATTGAAAACAAAAAAAGATGCGCTTGAATTTATCAAGGGCATCAAAGTGCCAAAAGGCAAATAAATTTACTCGACTGGAGTCTCTTCGGGCGGAGTCTCTTCCACCGGGATCTTCACGGGCGGGATATTCCCGGCGTCGCCAGGCAGAGTCCCTTCTTCCTCGACCTTCGCGCGTACCTCCTCTGTAGTCTCCTCATCTTCCCTCCATTTAGCCGTGCCGCTTTCATCGGCCTCAAAAACCAATTCAGGGAAAGCCAATTGAAAAACTTTTTCGGCAACATCGGGATTCGCAGCCACAGCCTGGGAATTTGCCGCCTCATAAGCCACTTTAAATTGTTCAAAAAGTTTGTCATATTTTCTCTCCGAATAAAGTTGAACCGTCTCCAAAATCCCCTGATCTTTATCGCCATTATGGAAATGTGCGCCAATCGCGCCAGTGACCTGTAGAACATTCTGAACAAGATTCTCGTAATCCCGAACTTTATCCGAACTCAAACGACTCGAAGCAACTTCCGCCAAGCCCTCATTTGGAATATCTTTCTCCATGTGAAAGAGCTCGTGCAAAAGTACGTGGCGCATAACAGTCAAATGATCCTCATTCAAATGCTCGTTATCAAACAAAATCGGATCAATCTCGGCATGATCCTCAAAAGCTTCCCCAACACCAAGCCCAGCCTGACGCTTGAGCAAAATTTTATTTGTCTTCACATCAACGTGCCTTCCGACGAACATCAAAACACGCTGAATTTTTCTTACTTTATCAATAGCGGTTGGCGTTTTTTCCTGTTCCAACTCTTTCAAAAATTGATCCAGAGTCTTCGCCATCGGATCTTCGACTTGCGATTCCTTCAAAGTTTTGCCAGCCAAAACGTCAGCGACAGCACCAGCCGTATCACTGGCCGGAGCCACTTCTTCAGTAGGAGCAGGATCAGGAACTATTTGTCTATCATCTGTACTCATCGCACAATTATAGCATAAATGAGCCTCATTTGCTACCCCTCATCTATGCAATTCATAAATTAATTGATAAAATCTGACAGGTTCATTCCTCGTTCAATTAACTACAATCCCATGGAACAAGCCTTTAGTCTCGCATTACTAATACTGATATCAATCCTCCCCGCGCTCTTTTTACTCTGGTTTTTCGAAAGACAAGACAAGGGCGAAAAAGAACCGCGCCGCCTCAAAAACAAAGTTTTTTTCTGGGGCGTTTTTTCAATGCTCATTGCGGCAGCGATAGAACTTAACGCGGAATGGCTCCTGCCAGACGGGATGAATTTTTGGGTATACCTCCTCATAATTTCGTTCATCACCACGGCGGCGGTAGAGGAAGGTTTGAAATTTTGGATCGTAAAACGCATCGCATGGCCGCACAAAAAATTCAACGAAATCATGGATGGAATAACATATGCCGTGATCGCCGGACTCGGGTTCGCCGTATTGGAAAATCTATTTTTTGTCATCCCGGGAGGAGTCCAAACAGGAATTTTGCGTGCATTTCTTGCAGTTCCGGCTCACGCGCTTTTCTCGGGCATCATGGGCTACTACATCGGCCGCGCAAAATTTGAAAAAACCCCATGGGACGCGCGAAACGCGCTATGGAAAGGATTCGGTTTGGCTGTCCTTTATCATGGACTTTACGACTTCTTCTTGCTCTCCGGATCTTGGCTTTGGATCTGTGTCATCCCACTCATGATCCTCATGATAGTCCAACTGAAGAACTTGGTTAATAAAGCACGTTACGAAGACAAAGTGCAGAAACGACCCCCGACCACGCTTAATTTCATCAGAGGACTGCGCATTGTTTCAGCGACGATTTTAGTCGTCGTGGGCGTTCTTCATTTTATAGGAACAATAATGTTGGTGAAGAATGGCTCTCCCGCAGCATGGTCATGGCGATATACACAGATCGATATTTTATATAGCGGAATTATTGCTTTGATTTTGTTTCTGATCGCCTTCCTGCTGATAAGAAAAAAGAAGCTTGCGAAAAGCTTGCAAAACAAAGAGAAAATGGTATAATTCGACCCTGGGCCCTAAGCCCTGGGCCCTAAGCCCCTGGGTTCGGGGATCCCTAACAATTCCTGTCATGCGCCTACGCGACAATATAAAAAATCTACTTATCAAAGCGGGACTCTCGGAAGACGAGATATTGTTTTACGTGACACTTCTTAGCAATCAAGGGAAATCCATCTATGAGGTAGGAAAAAAGGCCGGGATTTCAAAGAACAAGGCATACAAAGCATTCTCAAATCTCCACGAACGCAAAGTGGTTGGCTACACGGGAAGCGGCCAATTCAAATACGTTTTCCCAACTTCGCTCGAACCCCTTACAACTGAACTCGACCGTCGTCGTAGAACTCTCGGCCGAACTTCGGACAATCTCAAAAAAATAGACAAACTCATCCCGTACCTCAACACCAAAGAATCCGATGCGAGTATTGAAATTCTCGAAGGGGAAGACATCCATCAAGACTATTTCGACCTATTGGACATGGAATGGGACACGGTTTTTGCCTATGGTGATTTTGATATGTTCTGTGAAGAAGTTGGATTCGAAAATGAGAAAAAATTCATACGAAATCGAGTTAAAAAAGGGAAAAAAGCAAAGGGCATATTTAACAGCACTGGCGCCTACACAAAAGACGTCACCGGTAGAGACGCAAACGAACTTCGAAAATCAATAATCACCGAAGACGAAAACTTCAAAAACATTTGGGTCTACATGTACGACAAATCAAACCTGACCTCGATTTGGACGAAAGACGAAAACGATAACTTTCAGGGAATAGTAATAAAAAACAAAGCGGTCTCCGCTCTACACAAAAATCTTTTTGAAAAGATGTGGCAACAAAAAATATGCAATTAGAAGGCGCAAAAATCATCTTGAGAAAATTCAAAATAGAAGACGCTGATCAAGTATACGAAAATGTTCGCGAACCGTCTGATCGTCCTTGGGCGTACACGATTAAAGATCCATATTTGCCAAAAGACGCTATTGAATGGATCGAAAAAACTCACAAAGACTTTGGAACTCGTGAAGCCTTCCAATTTGCAGTTGTCCTGAAAGAGACAGGCGAGGTGATAGGTGGCGCCGGGTTACATTCAATCAACTGGGATAATAGGAAAGCGGAAGTTGGGTACTTAATCAGAAAGCAGGATAGGGGAAAGGGCTACGCGACTTGCGCAGTTCACCTACTACTGGATCACGCATTCAAAGAATTGCAGTTGAACAAAATTGGAGCGCGAATGTTCTCGGTCAATGAAGCCTCGCGCAAAATCCTTGAAAAATACGGCTTCACCCTCGAAGGAACCTTTCGCAAAGAACGTTTTAAAGACGGAGTTTATTACGATGAACTCCGGTATGGGCTTTTGTATTCAGAACACCCACATAAGTCCACACGACCCGCAAACCACTAGGAGTTACCACGTGTGATGTGAGCCCCATATGAGCCAGAATAGGCAATATTTACACGAAAATGTCCAGAAAATCCCCGGGGATTTTCGTGACATTTCATTGATTTAATGGCCTGGAATACAAACAAGTTTTCCCACTTCAGGAAAACAATTTTAAGCAAAATCACGTCAATTAACAGGTTGGACAAGCCAGGCGCGGTGTTATCTCGCCGCAAAATTGCAGGATTTTGGATGTGCGGTACTGTTGATGACCGGTCATCACCACACACCATGACAGCCGAACAATTCATCCAAAAGTATGAAGAGCTAATGCTAAAAACCCCGCGCATAGCTCTAATCAATATGAAAGCAGTAAACAGCGAATACTGCACATGGTCGATCAGTAACAAAAACTGCTACATGTGCGCCGCAGCCGACCACAACGAAGATTGCCTCTGGTCAAGATGGTTATATTTCTCAAAGGACACCGTAGACTGCAGCTTCATGCACAAAGGCACTCTCTGTTACGAATGTCTCGACTCAAACGGCTGCTATAACTGCAACTATTGCCAAGACTGCGAAAACTGCACAGACAGCGAATACCTATACGATTGCATTGGCTGCAATAATTGTATCGGATGCGCCGGGCTCCGCAGACAGCAGTACAGGATTTTCAATAAACAATATTCGAAAGACGACTATTTTCGCATGGCAACAAAAATCATCCAAGCACGTCACGTAAATCCAGCTAAAGCCAACGAGCAACTCCAAGAAATGTTCGGGCAAATTAAAACGCAAACCCCGCGCAAATCCATTCACATGCTTCATAGTGAAAACTGCACCGGCGATTACGTGTACAACAGCAAAAACAGCCACGACTGTTTCGATATAAACGACTGCGAGGACTGCGGATACCTATACGAAGCCGTAGATAAGATCAAAGACTGTTACGACATCTACGCCCTCGAGCAAGCTGAATTCTCATACGAAGGCGTTTCTAATTGGGGATTTAACATAAATTTCTGTGTAGGCGTGTGGTTCTGCAGCAACATGGAGTACTGCGACACATGTCAGTCATGCAAAGATTGCTTCGGATGCATAAGCCTGCACAATCGACAGCGCTGTATCCTCAATAAACAGTACGAGCGAAGCGAGTATGAGCGCTTGAGTGCGGCGATCAGAGCTGACATGCGAGCCAAAAACCTCTACGGCCGCTGGTTCCCGCCATCGCCATACCCATTCGAAGACACGCTGGCGGCGGACTGCTACGCCGAGCCCTAATAATCCAGCCCCTCCCCATCAAAAATCTCCTTAAAATACCACTTTATCACATTCCAGTTGTTATTTCGCGGCAGAAGAGTGTACGCACTCAATTCATTCTCACAACTCGGTCGTGCAACGCCCGAACTTTCCCCGCCTGTAGCCTCCCATTCAGCAATCATCTTCCCGCAATTCTCGGTTGTTGTGTAAGGCGGAACGTACATAATATTCCCGCTGGAAATTGTGTGATTCGAACGAATATCAAAACTCTGGTATCTGAAATAATATTGAATGGCTTCAGTAACCGAAATATCAGTCTCAGTCTTATTCAACACAGTCTTCACAATGTCATACAAAGTACCGGCGTCGCCAAATCCGAAATTCTGCGCCTTGTCCTGAATCGCAGCGAGGATTTTCTGCTGGCGATCAGCACGCGCAAAGTCCGAAGAAGTATGTCGGGAACGCGCGAGTCGTAGCGCTTCGCGCCCGTTTAAATGATAGTCGCCGGGCGCATAGTTGAGTGTTCCCCAAACGCCATTATCCAAAGTTTTATAAGTCGGATCGATCACAGCTTGATCGAGCCGAATATCAATACCGCCAATCAAATCAATGACGTCAATAAATGCATACATATCAATCAAAATATATTTGTCCAATTGATAACCGGTAATATTGCTCAAAACTCTCTTGAACTCATCCATGCCAAAATAAAAAGGATAATGATTAATCTTCCTGCCGTTGTAATAAAGATCGCGAGGAATTGAAATCATGTCAACGGTTTTGTCGTTCTCATTCAAATGAGCGAAAATCATTGTGTCGACCAAGCTCCCATTTTTCCCGGCAATAAGGATATTGAAAGTCCCATCCTCGTGCGAAGGTCCGCCGGAGAATGAAGGAACGTCTTTAGGTAACTCTAAAGTTTTTTTTTGAGCCCTTCTTCGAAGAATAACAAATTCGTTGTCCCTGCGCCCGAAGGATCGACAACTTCAACCATCCCTGAAGATTTTTCTATAACAACCGAACCCAATAAAGTTCCGGCGGCATCGCCGGCAACATCGCTCAATTTAATATCATAAAAATATCTATATTCATCTTCCCGCGGCAAAGTCTCGACATATAAACCGGCCTGTTCCAACAATAATTTGAAACCTTTATCTTCAAAAGTTTCCTTCAATTGTAGCTGAGCTTCCACAATCTTTTTTTGCACAGCCGGCAAAACATCCAATTTCCCGATAAAAGGCGGCAAAGCTGTCGCCAAATCAGTCACCTGCAAAACAATATTTTCCTCATCTCGAGTATCATTAAGCGTGATACTCAAATGTTTTTTGTTAAATACAACCTGCGCAACAATTTCATTCCCAACGTTCTTGATATCGTAATACAAAACTCCCTCTTTCTCCTGGGGCTCGCTGACAAAAGTCAAATTCTCCGCCTTCAAAAGCGAAGCAACAGCCTCGGCGGAAAAAGCCCCAACGATATAAGATTTAGTCTCATTTACTTGTTTAATAGCAGCCAAAATAATGCTCAAATTGTCAGTCAAAAATTGCTTAACATATATTTGAGCGAAATCCTCGGGTCTTGCAGTATCAACAATATCCAAGGAATTGATAGTAGCTCTATACAGATTCCCGGTTTCCTTCTCCAAATAAAACCTAACAATTCCAGTCCCGGCGGAATCCGAAATTGAAAGACTATATTCCTTGTCGCTCTCAGCCAAACCGGAAATTTTTAAATCCTTTTCTTTCAAAAAAGCCGCAAAATCAGAATTAGAAACGACATACTCAAGGGAACTCTTATTTATAGCCAAATTCTGTTTCAAATTCTCCTGTTCGCCCAAAAATCCAACATATTTAAACAACGCAACTTGAAGCTCATTCTCATTCACGTTCTCCGAACCCTGCTCATCGCTAGCTTCAGTACCGGACACATATTGCCTTGTCGGCATCAAAAGAAAACTTCTGACCTCCGTAAGATCCTGAGCGAGCAGATTAGTCATTTCATTTAATTGCCCAACCTCATCAACAAGCGAAGAACCCTTCATACTCAAAGAAGAAATTCCGCCCGTAACCTGGCTGACTTGCCAATACTGCACCAAGAAAAACAGAACAATCACGGTAATAATAAAATTTCTCTTCGTCAAACGAGGTTGCCATTTTGCCGGCATTTTACTTTTAATGGCACCAGGAACCGTGCCAAGCGATTTCACAAGCTTCTCCCTCAAACTTTTTTTCTCGACCGGCTTTGCCGTTTTTTCAGTATTTTTTGTCATAAGCCACGCAATCTTATAAAAAAACTTGTCTTTATGCAAATTATTATTTAAAATCCCAGCGCCAGCGCAAATAGAACGCAGTTCTGCTTTGCGCAAATCTTCTCCCCTTCACAATCTCGCGGGTGTCGTATAATGGCTATTACCGCAGGTTTCCAACCTGCTGACACGGGTTCGATTCCCGTCACCCGCTCCATAGCGACAGGAAGCGAAGCGATCCAGTCGCAATTTCTATTTCCTCCCCCAGCCCCCCCCCTTTTTGTCTTCCAGCCTAAAAGAGCCGCCGTTTTCGGGGCGGTTAAGCCTTGAGATTACCAATTGCTTTATCCATGCCAGCATATTAGTATTATTTTGCTAGAAATTATTACAGTCAATTTAATACTATCAAGAAATGGATAGTAAGCAAATGGAAAATTTAGGAGGAAAAATTCAAAAATTAAGAAAAGAAAAAGGTCTATCTCAAGACGAATTGGCTAGAAAAGCTGATATCCCGTATACGACGCTTACTAAAATTGAGATTGGGGTAATAAAAAAACCATCGGTTTTTGCAATAGCAAAAATAGCTCAAGCATTGGATATAAAGTTAGATAATTTAATCTATAAAATATGAAAAAATACATTCTCGGTTTCGCATTCTTAAGCATGGTATTCCTGACCGGGTGCTTCAAATCTCCAATCGCTTTTGATGTGGATTATAAAAAAGAATTTTTAGATAAAATTCCAGACGGCGTTGTTTATGAAGGGGACTCTGGAATTGGAGAAGTCTTGGACGGGAAAATAAAATTGCCAGATTGTCAGAACTTAGATTATAAATTCAAACCAGTTGTTGGGAAATTTAATTACGAAGGAAAGATTCATGTTGACTGCAAAAATGACAAAGCAACGTTAGACGTGGAATCATCGTATATGATTGGACTATTGAGCTTCGCGGATAAATATGTTGAAGCTGTAGATTTTAATAATGAAAATTACAGAAAAGAAGCCCTAGATCTAACAAAAAATTGCCAGCCCGGAGACCAAGCGTGTCAAGTCGATATTATTCTTAAACATTTTGCCGGTAAAATAAAATATATTTCTGATATGCGCGATGAAGAACACGTAGAAGGGGTCAAGAAAACGCTTGAAACAGGGATTGGAGATTGCGAAGACATTACTATAGTTCTACTTTCATATTTAGAAAGCTTAGGAGTTCAAACCAAAATGGTTTTAATAAACGGACATGCCTATGGAATGGCTTGTGACCTCCCAATAGAAGAAGTGAAGAAGAATTATGTGCCAACAGGAATGCCATTTAACTACTATCCAATAGATGAAAATACAGCATGTTTTGCGCTAGAAGGAACATTAGGAAAGGATGCCTACATCGGGTTTGATGCAGGGGAAGATGTTGAAAAATTACTTATTGATCCGGTCTCAAAAGAGTTTTGGTTGTTAGATAGTGATGGTATTTACGAAAATGATTATAGAAAACAAGAAGTTGTTGCTGAGTTTAAAGTCCCAGACACATTATATGTAGATGGAGGGGTCAATATTCTGGGAGTGTCGGGAGATAATTTAATTTATTCAAATTACAGTTGTGAAAAAATAAAAGACGACACTGAGCTAACAGAGGACGAAGCCTACTATAAAGAGTGGAATTGTAACAATAAAATTTTTGCCAAGAATTTAAAAAATGATAGTGAAATAAAAATCCACGAATTTTACACTTCTACAGATTATATTGTGAATGAGAACTCTCAAATCACACCTTTAGATAACGGTAATGTGTTGGTGCCGGCAGCCGGGGTCGAACGAAATAATAATTACAATCATGTTGAGGATTTTATTTTTGACTCTGATACAAAAAGTATTGTCTCCCCAACAGATTATATTAAAACAACTTACCCTGATGTCTACGATGAAATATTCAAAGATTATAATTCTTACATTTCCAGCTCAGCATGCCCGAAAGATCAAGGACTAATTAATCCATCAACTTGCGAAGGATTTGGATTTTACGTCGCGATTATTAATCATTCAGATGCTAATAAAACCATTCTTATAAGATCTAGTAGCGGAGGACCTGCCGATGTTCATCCAAAATATACCTTGATAAATACAGGTGACAAAAGGATTATACGATCTTTTGATGATAATTTTGGGATTGGAATGACCATATCAGCAGATAATAAAATGCTTTTTAGTAACCCTGATCGCAGAGAGTGGAATGGTATTTCGGTTGTTGATCTAGGGAAAAAACCTGAAATTATAAATTTAGACACGGGCAAAATAACCGAAATAACAAATTTTTCAATCGATGACCCGATGGTTAATAGAAAATCGTACGAATTCAACAATGAATCCGATTTTATAGTAGGAAATGTGCTTGGGGAAATTTACGATACAAAGAGCAATGAATTTAAAATCGAGCCAGACACTTCCATAGGACAAATTCTAAAAAAATATCTAAAAGGAGTGACTTATGGTGTTCAATTTGAATATGGACTTCCTTTTCAACTAAAACGAACGATTAGCCCAAATGGCAAATATGTTCTCAATGCCATAACGATCAAATATAACCCCTCGCTATATTACGATACAACAGAGGGATTTAGAAAACCCTACATAGCAAACGAATTAATTGATTTATATGAAGCATTCTATTTTCTATTTGATTATTCAAAAATAGATCAAGAACAAAAAATAGATTATGTTTACGTTAGCGATATAAATGGACAGACAATAGGAACTCAATTATCTGTAAATATAACAGATAAAATCATCAATTCTAATGAGAAAGATATTGATTTTGTTTGGGCTGGAAATAAAATAATTTATACGAAAAATAAGAATATTTATCTAGCAGAAATTGATGAGGAAAAAGATCAAATAAGGCTAGTGAAATATAAATTGACAGAAGAAGATGGTAATTATGCCGATTTAACCCTTTCCGCAGACGGAGAGCAACTGTTTTTTGTAAGTGATAACAATGTTATATCCATTCCTTTATAAGGAATGAAAATAGAAATAGATTCAAACTAAAAGCGGTACTCATAATACGCCAGTCAATAATAGTCTTGATTTTTCTTTACCTTTGAGGTAAACTATTCTTGACTTTTTTATCAAATAACTTTAATATGGAGATACACTGGAAAAGCGAGAAATTAAGAAAGGAATTGGAGGATTTCTGTCATTTAAAGGCACAATACGATGAGAAAGTCGCACAAAATGTTGCTAAAAGACTTAGAGAAATTGAATCGTTTCCCTCTTATGCGGACATTCCTCCAAATGCAAGGAAGCATTCAATCAAAGATGGGAATAAATTCAGATATTTCGCAGTTGATCTTCCGAGCCGTGGAGCAGGTAGAGGAAAATGGCGACTTACATTTATTCCACACGATGAATATGATCTAGCCAACCAAAAAACCATAACTTCAGTGGAAATTCTTGGAATCGAAAACTACCACTGAAATCACAAAACCACCAACCTAACTAACAAACCAAACCTATGGGCTCAACTGGCTACACATCACCAATAGCTGTACATCCTGGGGAAACTGTAAAAGAAACACTGGAAGTTTTAGGTGTTTCTCAGGCCGATTTGAGTTTAAGCACAGGACTGGCTGAAAAAACCATTAGTGAAATTTTGAATGGTAAAAATCCTATTACGCCGGAAACTGCCTTAAAATTTGAGCGGGTTTTAGGTATTTCAAAGCTCGGATTGCTAAATATGCAGGCGCAGTACGATGCGGATCTTTTACGAATTAAAGAATCCGAAAGACTAGAAGAGGAAGCCAAGAGTTTGGATAGATTTTCATGTTATTTAGAGCTCGAAAAATTGGGGTATGTGAAAAAAACAAGGAATCCAATCGAAAAAGTAGAAGAATTATTTCGATTTTTTGCCGTTGATTCTTTTTCAGCAATTCAACAGGTAATGCCGGTCGCATTTAGAAGATCCCATGTTGAAAAAAATAATAATGAATCATTGGCTGCATGGTTGAGAGTAGGGAATATTGAAGCCAATAAGCTTGAAACTAAAGAATTTGATATCGAAAAATTAAGAAGCAAGTTGGACGAAATGAGAAGCTTGACGACAGAAACTCCTGAAACTTTTTCTAGAAGGTTAAAGGAATTGGCTGGAGAATGTGGAATTGCTCTTGTATATACTCCGTATTTAAAAAATACAAATGTTAATGGTGCAACTAGATGGTTAACCCCGAAAAGAGCTTTAGTTCAACTAAGTTTAAGATACAAATACTCGGATTGTTTTTGGTTTACTTTTTTTCACGAGATAGGTCATTTAATAAAGCATAGCAAAAAGGAGGTTTTTGTGGATTTTAAAAGCGGAGATGATCATTCAGAGTTAGAGCAGGAAGCGGATCAATTTGCGCAGAAAGTTCTAATCCCTTCAAATGCTTCCTTCGAGACTTTTAAAAAGTCATTAAACCCTGCAAATTTAGGGGTTAAAATACATTCTTTTGCCAAAGAGAATAATATAGATCCAGGAATTGTTGCAGGAAGAGTTGGGAAAGAAACAGGAAAATGGAATCTTGTAGCACAGTATAGGAAAAGATTATGTTTTAAAGAAGATTAAATACAATGTACGACAGAGCTCAATTTTCAGATTACTACAGAAATGCCTTCGAAGAAATCGGGGGCAAAATATTGAGGGAATCCGATGCTACAATAATAGGCACAAAGCTGGAGGAGTTAGCAGAATATTACTGTCAGGACTATTTACTTGATCCAATTGAACTTGATATAGAAATAGAGCCAAACTGGGAATATGAGAAATATGTTGAGAGAATTCCTGCTCATCAGCGTGAAAGCATCTATCAACAAACAGGCGATTTAGATTTTGAATGTGAAAGAATAAACATAGAAGTTCCTATTGTCCCCAATAGAGATATCAGCAAAATATCTCAGTTACAGGCTTCAACGAGATCCCTTAGCTATTCGGAAGATGGATTTTTGTTCCAAGGAAATAAGATAACATTTTCAGTCAAGATAAAGGGGTATGGTTTTTCACACAGTGAAGATCAAATAGCAAGAGATGTTGAACAAGGGACCCAAAGAATCAAAGAACTTATTCAATGGAAAAGAGCCGATATTCTTGCGGGTAATGAGAAATTGAAAAATGAAGTTTTGCAGCTACTCAATCAGAGAAAACAAAAAATAGAGCAAGATGACAGTAAAATTGATTCACTTACTCAAAAAATTAAGATACCTCTCAAGAAAAAAGAGAATCAAATGGCAAGAAAAATAGAAATATCAGAAAAACCAATACTCAAAAAAATAAAACCATCACCTGAACAACTGGAAGAATATGTGCTCGATGGACAGAAGGTTTTGGATATTATCGCCTTTCTTGATAATCAGGGAAAGCAATTTGAAAAAACACCTAAATCGTATGAAAAACTCAACGAAGAGGAGTTAAGAGATATCCTATTGTCGACTCTTAATTCCATTTTTGAGGGTAAAGCAACAGGAGAAACCTTTTCGAAAAAAGGGAAAACAGACATATATTTGAACATTGATAAGGGATCTATATTGGTTTTCGAATGTAAAATTTGGGGTGGAGAAAAACTTTATCAAGACACAATTGATCAGCTAAGAAGATATCTTACATGGAGGCACAATTTCGGCATAATGATTACATTTGTTAAAAACAAGGATTTCTCAAATATTCTAAGAAAAACAAAAGAAGCGATACAATCAAGCAGTTCATACATTGGTGGGCTTAGAGAAATTAACGAAACACACTTTGTATCAATTCATAAGATTGAAGACGATGAAAAGGAGGTTGAAATTCATCATTTAATTTACAGTTTATACGCATAGAAAATTTATATAAATAATTCCGCCCCGAAAACGGCGGCTCTTTTAGGCTGGAAGGCAAAAAGGAGGGGGTCTGGGGGAGGAATTTTTGCCTTCCAGCACCTTCTCTCATTGATTTTGCATCTTGCCCCACTCTGCGCCGCCCGCCTTCGGGCGGCGCAGGCGCGAGCTTCCTAGGAAGCTCTACCTTTTAGCTATACTTCTCCTTAAAGTAAGTTCTAACTTCTTGGTACAAGGAGCTCCATAGCGCAAGAGGTTAGTTCGCCGAAGGCGAAGCTAACCTAATTGCGCCAATTTTTACGAAACTTTTCTTCCTTTGCCGATCGTGGTCTTGATACCGGCTTGCTCGAGCATTTTAACAACAAACTTTAGCCGCGAATCGCTTAAAGCATCTACCGGAATAACACGAATTTTCTTGGCTCGGTTGTTTGTTAAAATCCTCAAAGCATCCTCATCGTTGTAAGGAAATGTTAAAACCGGCCACACTCCACCCCCGCCACAACCCCCATTATCATTTTTTTCATCAAATACAAGTTTATCTTCGAATACGGTAATTTCACTAAGATCCAATTTTGGATTTGCGAATTGTAAAGCAGACTGGACAGAGGGATTTTCATCATTTACAAACGAAACTCTCCCCCCGTATTCTCTAAGAAGCGGTCCTATGAATTCATCCGCCCATGATGGAGTAAGAACGGATACTCCCCGAAAATCAATTTTAATTTTCTCGTCATCGCCCAATAATTTTAGTGTTGGCAAAAAAGCCGATAAAGCCTCCCCACCAGCTTCCCTTGACGTTAATATGTCACCAAATTTTTTAAGTTCAATAAGCATAGAATTGATTTGTTAAAATTTAAATACCGCATAGCACCCGTGAAAATCCAAACACTCGATAATCC
>Ga0265296_1002330_pt1 | contig 19362 bp, 18 predicted proteins | sample MunlanPumphouse1_FD_189073 | JGI IMG/M metagenome (GOLD analysis project Ga0265296, IMG submission 189073) | Groundwater microbial communities from a municipal landfill in Southern Ontario, Canada - Pumphouse #1 | ecosystem: Environmental > Aquatic > Deep subsurface > Groundwater | place...
AACTTATGACCGAGACTCAAGAATTTTTTATGGAATTTGGTGGACATGAGTTTGCTGGTGGATTCACCGTGCATAATGAGAAAATTCATTTCTTGGAAGAGGCACTTTCTGTGTCTTATAACAAAGTAAAACGTAATATTTCAGAAACCGAAATAGTTTATGACGTTAAATCTGATTTAAGTATTGTAAATATGAAAAATTGGCGAGAGATAGAAAAAATGGCTCCTTTTGGTTTGGCTAATGCAAAACCAATTTTTCTTTTTGAAAATGTAAAGATAGAAAATATTAAAAAATTTGGCAAAAATGGCTCTGGAGAACATCTGGAAATTACTTTTTCTGATGCAAGTAAAAATAAAGTAAAGGCCATTTCTTTTTTCTCAAACAATGATTCATTTGATGTGCCCTTATTAGAAGGGTTAAAGGTGAACCTTCTGGCTACTTTTGATTTATCTAGATTTCGAGGTAGGGAAGAGCTTCGTTTACGAATTGAAAATATCTTGTGATATAATGCTTAAACAATGAAAAACCCCGAAAGAATTTTTAAAATTACTTAATAGGGTTATGTAAATAAAAAAGTTTTAAATTAATTTATGATAAAAAAAAGTAAAAATTCAAACGGGGCAAGTAAAATAATAATTTATACAGATGGGGCAGCGAGAGGGAATCCAGGGCCTGCGGGTTGGGGGATAGTTATTGTTTTTGGAAAGAAAATTATTGAGCTTGGTGGAGCTTCGAAACATGCGACAAATAATCAGATGGAATTATCTGCTCCGATAGAAGCATTAAAATATTTACAAAAGAAAAAAATTAATATGCCGATAGAAATTTTTTCTGATTCAAAATATGTAATTTTAGGAATTACCGAATGGATTTTTAATTGGCAGAAGAAAAATTGGAGGAATGCTGCTAAAAAACCAGTTTTGAATAAGGAACTTTGGGAAGAATTGTATAAACTTACTCAACAATTTACTTGCCCGCCAAATGGGAGGGAAATCAAATGGACTTACGTGGAAGGACATATGGGTGATAAATATAATGAACGAGCAGACGAAATTGCCACCAATTTTGCAGGTGGTATTAAAATAAAACTTAAAAAAGAAAAGTAATTTTTGTTTTTTAATCTTTAAATGCAAGATAGAATTTTTTATACATCTTGTTTTGGTTTTATATTAGGAGTGCTGTTTCGCTCTTTTGTTTTTATAAATTTTTACACAATTATTTTAGTTGGGATAATTTCTGTTGCGATTATTTTATTTCACACTTTTATTTCAAAGAACAAATGGGGAACCCTCGCGGGGATTTTTATTTTACTATTTTCTTTTGGAATTTTAAGATTTCACACGGTTGATGTTTCTGCGCCCAATATTTTTGAATCACAAGTTGGACAGAAGGTTTCTTTTTCTGGAAAAATTATAGATGAACCGACTATTACAGAAAATAATCAGAAATTAATTGTAGAGATAGAAAAAAATGATACTAAAACTGAGATCTTAATAACGGCGGACCTTGATGAGGAATTTAAATATGGTGATCAGGTAAATATTGGAGGAACTTTAAAAAAGCCAACAAATTTTACAACAGATCAAGGAAAAGAATTCGATTATGTAAATTATTTACGTAAAGATGGAATATTTTATGTGATGAGTTATCCTAAAACAGAAATTATTTCACACGGGAATGGAAATTTTATAAAAAGCGCGTTGTTTTTTGTCAAAGAAAAATTTTTAAATAAGATGAATTTAGCCATCAGAGAGCCAGAATCATTGCTTATGGGTGGGCTTATTTTAGGAGAAAAATCTGCTTTTAATGAATCTTTAAGACAAAGCTTTGTTGATACTGGAACCATACATATTGTGGCGCTTTCCGGTTATAACGTGACAATTGTAGCTGAGTGGATTATGAAAATTTTTTCTTTTTCTTCTCTTCCTAAAAATCTAGGAATTGGGGCTGGAATTATTACGATTTTACTTTTTGTTTTGATGACCGGTGGATCTTCCACAGCAATACGGGCGGGGATAATGGCCAGTTTAGCTTTATTTTCTCGCATTATAGGTAGAAATTACGATGTTGGGAGAGCATTAATACTGGCTGGTGTTGTGATGATTTTGATCAATCCATTTGTTCTGGTTTTTGATGTTTCTTTTCAACTTTCTTTCATTGCTACTGTAGCCGTGATTTTCTTTGCGCCTAAAATTGAAAAATATTTTTTGTGGATTACTCCTCGTTTTAAATTGAGAGATATTATTTCAGTTACTTGTGCGGCCTATATTTTTGTTTTACCTTTCATTCTTTATAAAATGGGAAATCTTTCCCTAGTTGCATTACCAGCTAATGCTTTAATTTTACCTTTTATTCCAATTACTATGATCTTAGGTTTTTTGACAGGTTTCGCAGGAATTGTTTGGTATGCTCTAGCAGTTCCATTGGGTATTATTTCACAATTTTTACTTCATTACGAACTTACTGTCATAAGTTTTTTCTCAAATGTTCCATTTGCGGCATTAACTATTCCTGATTTTTCATTTATTTTTACATTTTTAATTTATGCCTATTTTGTTTATAGACTTTTTGGGAAAAGCATGAAAAAATTCTTTATAAAAACTCAAGAATAATATTTTTGATTTTTTAAAAATTACAAAACTCTTTCTCGGTACAAGTTTTTGATAGACACGCATATTTGCAAGCTTGCAAATTGCTATGCTCGTCACTCAAGAAAATAATAGTCGGATTACCCCCTTTATTTTCTAAGTTCCTGTGCAATGTCTCTCAAAAACTGCACCTTCAACGAGTTTTATAATTTTTTTCTATTGCTTCCCAATTTAGGTTTTCAAAAAAAGCTTCAATGTATTTTTTCTTTTCAGATGATGGATAATCGTAAATATATGCATGTTCCCACATATCAAGAGCCAAAATCATTTCGCAACCATTAAGTTGCCCAAGATGTTGTTCATCAACCCATGAAGTTAAAAGTTTTTTGTCCTTTTTATCGTACCAGAGAACAGCCCAACCAATTCCGCGAGTCATAGCTATTGTTTTAAATTCTGTGACAAATATTTCCACAGACCCAAATGTTTCAGTTAGTGCTTGTTTGAGCTCACCATTTTCTGACAGTGGTTTTATTCCTCCTGAAAGTAAATCAAAGTAAATTTCATGGTTTCTCATACCGTTATATTCAAAGCTGAAACGTCTAAAAAGCTCCCCAAGAAGGTAAATATTTTTTTCTGAATCGGCACCTAATTCTTCAATTTTTTCGACTACGGTATTGGTATTTTTTACATACCCCGCATACAATTTTAAGTGCTCCTCTATATTTTTGATTGAAATTCCCTTCAATTCTCCTATGTTAAAAGTTTTTGGTGTAAATGTTTGCATCCCATTAAAAATTTTAATTAATAAACCTTATCCTCATTAGTAAATTTTTAACGGGACAAGTGTTATTATTATAGCATGTTTGAGTCCTGTAAAAAATATTGGTTGTTTTTCTTTACACTTTTGCTTTTTGTAGCAAATATTTTTATTTTTTATTTTGCTTGGCAAGATTCTCAAAAGGGTTTTACTTTCGCTATGCTAGATGTCGGGCAAGGGGATGCACTTTTTATTGAATCTCCGACTGGTACCCAAATATTAGTTGATGGCGGTCCTCCAAAGAAAATTTTAAATCAACTTTCTCAAGTGATGTCGCCTTTTGACAGGAGTATTGATGCTTTTATCATCACTAATCCAGATGCGGACCATATTAGTGGATTTTTGGATGTTTTGAAAATTTATAAAGTAGGTAAAATGTTTGAACCTGGTACCTTAACTGATTCTAAAGTGTATCAAAATTTAAAAGATGAAATAAAGAAAAATAATATTCCGAATATTTTAGCAAAAAGAGGAATGAAATTAGATCTTGGTGGTGGAGTATTTATTGATATTTTGTTTCCAGATAGAAATGTTTTAGCTTGGTCGACGAATGATGGATCAATTGTGGCTAGACTTTCTTACGGCAACATCTCTGTTATATTAACCGGAGACGCAACCATCAAAACAGAAAAAATAATCCTTGCAGAAAATTCTGTAACACAACTAAATAGTGATATTTTGAAAGTGGGACATCATGGTTCGCGTACTTCTACTTCACCAGAATTTGTGAAGGCCGTTTCTCCTACTTATGCATTTATTTCGGACGGCGAAGACAATAAATATGGACATCCACATCAAGATACATTAGACACTTTGACTCAATTTGGTGTTAAGATTTTTCGCACTGATTTGCTGGGTGCCATAATTATGAAATGTGCTAGAATAAATGAATGCGTGATAAACAAGTAGAGAAATTAATAAAAGCAGAAGAAAAGAGACAAAAAGAAGGATTAGAACTTATTCCATCAGAAAATTATGTCTCGGAAGATGTATTAAAAGCTAATGGTTCTGTTTTTACCAATAAATATTCTGAGGGATATCCAGGACGTCGATATTATGGCGGACAAGATTTTACAGATCAAGTAGAACGTTTAGCTATAGAGCGTGTCTGTAAATTATTTAATTGTAAATTCGCCAATGTTCAACCGCACTCTGGCGCTCCAGCAAACTTGGCAGTTTATTCTGCACTTTTAAATCCTGGCGATGTTGTTCTTGGTATGGATCTTTCACATGGAGGGCATTTAACTCATGGACATCCGATGACACTTCCTGCGAAAATTTATAAATTCGTTACATATAAAATGAAAAATCCTAATACGGGAGAGATTGATTATGAAGATCTTCGTCGTGTTGCAATAGAGAATAAACCCAAAATAATTTTGGCTGGTTTTTCTGCTTATTCGCGTACACTTGATTATAAAAAGTTCGTAGAAATTGCGCGTGAAGTTGAAGCCGTCACTGTGGCAGATATGGCCCACATAGCTGGATTGATCGCTGCTGGTGTTCTTCGCAATCCTTTTGATGATGGTTTTGATGTCATTACTTCTACTACTCACAAAACTCTTCGTGGTCCTCGTGGAGGAATAATTCTTACTCGCGAAAGTGAAGAGATTGCAAAAAAAATTGATAAGGCTATTTTCCCTGGAATACAAGGTGGTCCTCATATGCATATTATTGCCGCCAAAGCTGTCGCTTTTGGAGAGGCGATGACGCCCAAATATAAGAAGTATGCGAAGCAAATTTTAAAGAACGCAAAAGCGATGGAAGAAGTTTTTCATAAAAATAAAATTCGCATGATAGGCGGAGGTACAGATAATCACCTTATATTGGCTGATGTTTTTGGTTCTCTGGGAGTGACGGGTAAAGAGGCCCAGACAGTATTAGATGAAGTAGGTATTACTTTAAATATGAATGTTATTGCTGGAGACACTAGAAAGCCACTAGATCCTTCAGGTATTAGATTTGGTACTCCGGCTATTACCACACGTGGATTTAAAGAAAAAGAATGTAAATATGTTGCAGAACTAATGATAAAGACACTCAAAAATAAAGATGATAAAAAGATAAAAGAAGCTGTGCATAAAGAGATAAAAAAACTTGCCAAAAAATTTCCAATACTAAAGAAGTTTGTATAAATAAAATTTTATGGACGAAGAAAAGAAGGAAAACATTGAGGTAGAATTAAAATATCAACCAACAGAAGAACAATTATCTAGTTTATTAGAGGGTGCTGAACGATTACCTGATGAGAAAATTCATGATGTTTACTTTGATTTCCCTGATTTTAAATTATTGAGAAAAGGAATTCGTTTACGCTATAGAATTATCAAAAGAAAAGAAAAAGATGGAGAACCCCCATTTGAGGCAGTTGGTTTTTTTGAATTAAAAATTGGGCTAGGAAATAAGGCTGATTTGGAAATAAAAGATAAAGAAAAAATAAAAGAATATCTTGAAAATGAAAAAGATGGCATAAAGCAATTTTTTGATACAGGCAAGGGGTTGGAAGAAATTGTAGTAAAAAAAGAGAACCAGTTTATTCCTATCGTTGATTTTAATACAGAAAGAAGAAAATATATAAAAAATAGGTTTATTATTGATATTGATGAAGTGGATTATGGTCCCAATGAAGAAAAGTGCAATATATGTGAAATTGAGCTCATGATTAAAGATGAAGAAAAAATAAAAGAAACTAAAGAAAAAATAAAAGAATTTGCAGAAGGATATGGTTTAGATGGAAGGGGAGTGATACCTAAAGGATGGGAATATTTACGAAGATTCAATAAAGAAATATATCAAGAAATTTATGTGAAAAAGATGGAAGAGAAAGAAAAGAAAAAAGCTTTAAATGAAATAAAGATGAAATAATATGCCACATATTCACGAAAAAGTTGATTTTACAGTAGAAGTATTTATTGTTTATAAAAACAAAGTTCTTCTTCGGATGCATGATAAATTTCATAATTGGATTTCTGTTGGAGGGCATATTGAATTAGACGAAGACCCTATCGAAGCAGTTATACGTGAAGTAAAAGAAGAAGTTGGACTTGAGGTGAAATTAATCGGTACTAAACCGCCAATAAAAGATGAAAGTCATTATAAACATATAATTCCGCCTCGTTATCTTGGAGTACATCAAGTAGATGATGTCCATAGACATGTAATACTCATATATTTTGCTAAAGCTAGTACTGATATTGTTTCTAAATCAACTATGGAACATGAACGTGCAGAAACGCGTTGGGTAACAAAGGAAGAATTAAAAGATATGAAATTATTTCCAAATATTTTATTTTATGCAGAAGAGGCATTAAAAGAATTAGGAGAAAAATAATTATTAATTAATAAATAAGTTATAATTAAAATATGGGATCACAAATTGAGATAAATGATACATTACAACTTACTAAGGAACATGGTTTCCCGAGAGAGCTTATATTAGAAGAGCATATTGAGAATCAGTTTAAGACTGAAAATTTTTCTGAAAAAATTTTTGAATTTAAAAACAAAGAAGGAATTCGAGTTTTTCAAATGCCACCAGTTAGAAATTTTCTTGTTGAAAACATTAATGGTAAATGGATTTATTGGGGATTATGTCACATTGTTGAAACGACTTGTGATTATAAAAACAAAACAACCTCAGGTAAATTTAAAATTATTTATATTAATACACCCGAGGAAATGAAAAAAGCCCATGAATTAATAGATAGAAATCCTGAGACTAATTACTTTACTTAACTAAAGTAGATAAGTTATGAATCTAAAAAGTAAAATAATAGATATCGTTCTAAATATAATTCCAATTCTCGTAATGATTGGGCTGATTCCTGTTATTCAGAATGACTATTTTTTAACAGTTATTTATGTTGTGATTATTTTAATTTCTTTCTTTATCAAAAAAGAGAAAGGAGATGTTTTTATATTTATTTTTGGATTTCTTGCAATGATAATTTCTGAAATGGTTTTCATTAGCACAGGTGTTGAAACTTTTGTCAGAAATTCCTTATTCGGTTTAATGCCATTGTGGCTCCCATTTCTTTGGGGATACGGATTTGTCGCGATTAAAAGGGGAATAAAGATTTTAGAGTTATAATTTTCAATTTAAGGCCTTTTTTGATATAGTAAAACAGTATGAATAAAGGGAAACTTATCGTTATAGATGGTACAGATGGAAGCGGGAAGGCCACGCAGGTTCAGCTTTTAACTAAAAAACTAAAAAAAGAAGGAAAGATTGTAAAAATTGTCGATTTTCCAGAGTACTATAAAAACTTTTTTGGAGCTTTTGTGGGTCACTGTCTAAGCGAACAATATTACAAGTTTCTGCATGTCCATCCGAAAATTGCTTCTATTCTTTATGCAGCGGACCGTTGGGAATCCAGTAAAGAAATGAGAGCATGGCTTTCAAAAGGATATATTATAATTGCAAACCGTTATGTTTCAGCTAATCAGATTCATCAGGCAGGAAAAATAAAAAGCGCGAAGAAAAGAGACGATTTTATGAAGTGGCTTAGTCAAATGGAATATGAGGTTTTTAAAATTCCACGACCAGATATTACTATATATTTGGATTTGCCCACAAAAATTGTACTTCAACTTCTAAAAGATCGTGAAAGTAGTAAAATGAAAAGAGCTTATTTGAAGAAGAAAAAAGATGTGCATGAAGCAGACGTAAATTTTTTGATTAATTCTCGCAAAAGTGCCCTAAAATTAGTCAAGGAAGTTCCTAATTTTATAAAAATTGAATGTGCGAGAAAAGGAAAAATTTTGTCTCGCGAAATAATTCACGAAGAAGTTTATAAAAAAGTAAAAAAAGTTTTGAAATAGATGAAAATTAAAATTAAAAGAATAGATAAAACATTACCACTGCCAGAATATCACACAGAAGGAGCTGTAGCTTTTGATTTGTATTCTAGGTTGGATACTGCGATTTCTCCTAAATCTTTAGAACGTTTACCGACTAATGTTATTATAGAAATTCCCAGAGGGTATATGTTAGAAATTAAAGATCGTTCTAGTACTCTGAAGAAGAAAGGCCTTTTGATAAGTACCGGATATATTGACAATGATTTTCACGGAGATTCTGATGAGATTTTATTACAAGCTTATAATATTAGTGATGAAGAAGTTAAAATAGAACGAGGTGAAAGATTAGGACAAGGTGTTTTTGTTAAGATAGAAAAAAGTGAATGGCAAGAGGTTGAAAATATGGGTGATGATAACAGAGGAGGTTTTGGTACGACAGACGAAACAGTTAAATAATTTTAAGATTATGAAAGAAAAAATAGAAAATTTAATAAAAAATTCTCTTAAAAATCTTGAGATAGAAATTAAAGATATTGTTTTAGAGCACCCAGCAGATTTGGAAATGGGAGATTTTTCTACGAATGTAGCTATGACTTTGGCAAAAAAGAATAAAACGAATCCAAAAGAACTAGCAGAAAAAATAGTTGAAGAGTTAAACAAAAGGACAGTCCTTTCTGAAGATTTAAGGACTGTCCTTGACAAAATTGAGGCGAAAAATGGTTTTATTAATTTTTATTTATCCAAAGAATTTTTTGTTGATTCAGTAAAGGAAGTTTTAGAAAATAAAAACTTTGGACAAAATAATCTTTTTGCAGGAAAGAAAGTAATGGTGGAATACACTCAGCCAAATCCTTTCAAACCTTTTCACATCGGACATTTGATGAGTAATACCATAGGGGAGTCCATTTCTCGCATTGTAGAATTTTCTGGAGCAAAAACTATACGCGCTAATTATCAAGGTGATATTGGACCGCACGTAGCCAAAGCTATTTATCAGATGTTAAAAAGTGAAGATGATACAAACTCTGCCATGGCAGAAAATGTGTCATTGAGTGAAAAAGCAAATTATATAGGAAGGTCCTATGCCAAGGGTAATGATGCTTATGAAACCGGCGAAGAAGCAAAAAAAGAAATAGATGAAATAAATAAAAAAATCTATGAGAAAAGCGATAAAAAAATAAATGAGATTTACGATTGGGGCAGGAGAATAACACTGGAAGCTTTTGAAGAAATTTATAAAATACTAGGCACTAGTTTCAATTATTATTTTTTTGAAAGTATAGTAGCTCCTGTTGGTGAAAAAATAGTTAATGAAAATTTAGATAAAATATTTGAAAAATCAGATGGAGCAATAATTTTTCACGCCGAAAAGTATGACCCAAAACTTCACACTAGGGTTTTTATCACTTCTCAAGGTTTGCCTACTTATGAAACCAAAGAATTAGGGCTCACAAAAATGAAATTTGAAAAGGAAAGCCTAGATTTGTCTGTAGTAATCACCGCCCACGAACAAGAGGAATATATGAAAGTGGTTAGTAAGGCGCTTGAAATAATGAACCCAGAATATGCTTCCAAAATGAAACATATAGTTCATGGCATGATGCGTTTAGCTTCCGGCAAGATGTCCTCTCGAAAAGGGAACGTGATTACCGGGGAATCTTTGATTTTAGAATCTTGCGGAGAAATTTTCAAAAAAATACAAGAACGAGATTTTACTGATGAAGAAAAACAACAAATCAGTAAAGAAGTCGGGGTGGCAGCGTTAAAGTATTCTATTCTAAAACAAAACATTGGTGGAAATATTATTTACGATTTTGAAAAGTCTATTTCTTTTGAAGGAGATTCTGGACCATACCTGCAATATTCATACGCTCGGGCCAATTCTGTTTTAGAAAAAGCGAAAAAAGAAAATATTTTACCGGGTTTTAGGTCTGACGAAATTTCGGAAGTCGAAAAATTGTTATATCGGTTTCCAGAAATCATATTTAGATCTGCTCAAGAATTTGAACCGCACTATATTGCAAACTATTTAATAGGATTAGCTCGTTCTTATAATGCCTTTTATGGCAATACAAAAATCATTGATAAAGATGATTCAACTTCACCTTATAAAATAGCTCTTACTCTCGCTTTTTCTACGGTCATAAAAAATGGGTTGTATCTACTCGGCATAAAAACCCCAGAAAGGATGTAAAAATATAATTTTTATGTTAAAATCAGTCAATATATGGCTGAAAACAACAAATCTGAATCTGCTTTACGCGAAGAGCGTGTTTTAGAATTTTGGAAAGAAAATAATATTTTTCAAAAATCTTTAGAGAAAAAAGCTCCAAAAGGGAATTATGTTTTTTATGATGGTCCTCCTTTTGCCACTGGTCTTCCGCATTATGGTCATATTCTTGGGAGTGTGACTAAAGATGTTATTGGACGCTATCAAACTATGTGTGGATTTTCGGTTCCACGACGCTGGGGGTGGGATTGCCACGGATTGCCGATTGAGAATATTGTTGAAAAAGATTTAAATATTTCTGGGAAAAAAGCTATTGAAGAATTGGGAATAGATAAATTTGTTGAATATGCTCGAAGTAAAGTTTTGACATATGTTGCTGAATGGGAAAAGACAGTAAATCGTATTGGTCGCTGGGTAGATTTTAATAATTCTTACAAAACCATGGACAACACTTTTATTGAAAGTGTCTGGTGGGCGCTCGGAGAATTAAATAAAAAAGAATTACTTTATGAAGGAGTGCGCGTTCTTGCTTATTGTCCGCGATGCGAAACACCAATCGCCAATTCTGAAATTGCTATGGATAATAGTTACAAAGACATCACTGACATTTCAGTTTATGTAAAATTTAAATTAATTGACGAGGAGAATACTTATTTATTGGCTTGGACTACCACGCCTTGGACATTGCCAGGGAATACTGCTATTGCCATAAATAAAAACTTCGTTTATTTAAAAGTAAAAGTAGAAAACGATATGTTAATACTTGCCAAAGAGACATTGCAGAATGTATTGAAAGATAAAAAATATTCTGTATTAGGAGAGATAAAAGGTATAGAACTTATAGGAAAATCTTATGAACCAGTATTTGATTATTATAAAAATATTGATTTACCACACAAAGAAAATATTTGGAAAGTTTGGCACGGGGATTTTGTTACCTTAGATGTAGGGACAGGGATTGCTCACGAAGCGCCTGCTTTTGGAGAAGATGATATGGTTCTTGCTCAAAAAGATAATGTTCCATTTATTCGCCACGTTGAACCAAATGGTACATTTTCAAAAGAGGTTACAGATTTTGCTGGAATTAAAGTTAAACCGAAGGAAGATCATCAGTCGGCTGATGTTTTGATAATTAAGTATTTAGCTCACAATGGAAAACTTTTTGAAAAAGAAAAAATAATTCACTCTTATCCTCACTGTTATCGTTGCGAAACTCCTCTACTTTATTATGCTTTACCTTCATGGTTTGTGAATATTCAGAAAGTTAAAAGTAGCTTGTTAGATAACGCTAAATCCATGAATTGGGTTCCATCTCATTTGAAAGATGGGCGTTTCAAAAATACAATGGAATCTGCTCCGGATTGGACTATCTCGCGCAATCGCTATTGGGCGAGCCCATTGCCTTTCTGGAAATCTAATTCTGGGAAAATAATGTTTGTAAATTCTATAGAAGATTTAAAATCAAAGACAAAAAAATCCGGGAACAAATATTTTGTGATGAGGCATGGTGAAGGTGAACATAACATACTTGGTGTAGTAAATTCAAAAAATGAAATAAAACATCATTTGACAAACAAGGGGAAAGAACAGGTTTTGTTTTCAGCAAAAAAACTTATTGATAAGAATATAAAAATAATATATACATCTCCAATTGTTAGGGCAGTAGAAACTGCGGAAATTGTTGCAGAAATAATAGGTCTTTCAAAAGAAAAAATAATCATAGATGAACGACTTACCGAATTTAATTTTGGAGATTTCCAAATGAAATCATATCAAGGTTTTAGAAATTGGGAGGATAAAACAGATTTAAAATATGATCAAAAAGTGCCCAATGGTGAAAGTTATCTTAATGCTAAAAAACGTTTTGGAGATTTTTTTTATGAAATAAATAATAAGTATCAAGATGAAAATATTTTTATCTCTAGTCATGGAATTGCACTTGAAACAATTCCAGCAGTGCTTGAGGGTGCAGATATAAAACATTCAAGTGAAATTATGAATAATGCAAATCCGGGGCAAGCGGAATGTATTGACTTTAATTTTATTCCTCTTCCACATAACGAAAATTATGAACTGGATTTACATAGACCTTTTATAGATGCGATTACACTTGTTGATGAAAATGGAGAAGAATATAAGAGAATTCCAGAAGTTATTGATTGCTGGTTTGAATCTGGTTCAATGCCATTTGCTCAAGATCATTATCCATTTTCCAATTTAGACTGGAAAAAGAAAAATTTTCCGGCTGGTTTTGTAGCAGAATATATCGCCCAAACTAGAACTTGGTTTTACTATACTCATGTTATTTCTTCTATTCTGTTTGGAAGAGCTCCATTCAAAAATGTTGTTACCACTGGAACTATTTTAGCGGAGGATGGAGAGAAGATGTCAAAGTCAAAGAACAATTTTCCAGATCCGTGGATTTTATTTGATAAATATGGAGTAGATGCTCTTCGTTTTTATCTTATGTCTTGTCCAGTTATGAAAGGAGAGGATATTAATTTTTCAGAGAAATCTGTTCAAGATATTTCAAATAAAATAATCAATAGATTGAATAACGTTTTGGCATTTTACGAACTTTATCGGGATAAAGAATTAGAAAGGCCCGGTCTTAAATCTTCAAAAAGGTCTGACCTTAACGTTCTTGATCAATGGATTTTAGCTAGATTGGATGAGCTTGTTTCTGAAGTTACAGATGGAATGGAAAAATATGACATATCTTTAGCAACACGACCAGTTGAATCGTTTATTGAAGATTTATCTACTTGGTATTTGCGTCGTTCGCGCGATAGAATCAAATATGGTGATGAAGATGCGAAAAAAACACTTTATTATGTTTTGAAAACTTTAGCAAAAATTATGGCTCCATTTGCGCCATTTACCGCAGAAGATATTTGGTTAAAATTGAAAAATGAAAACGATGAAGAAAGTGTGCATTTAGCCGAATGGCCTAAGAAAAAATTACGAATTTTTTGGTTTAGGGTATTCAAAACTCCAGAGGACATGGAAGTAGTTAGAAGTATTGTTACTCTTGGTCTTGAAGCTCGTCAAAAAGCTGGAATTAAAGTTCGACAACCGTTGAAACAACTAGAAATTGTTGCCAGAAAATTATCTGACCAACATTTAAAAATAATAAAAGATGAATTAAATATTAAAAATATCAATTATATTCTTAAAATAAAAATAGGTATTCAGAAAGTAAATTTGAATACAGAAATTACCCCAGAATTAAAACAAGAAGGAGATTATCGCGAGCTTGTGCGAGCCATTCAGGATATGCGTAAAAAGATGGGACTTACCCCAAGTGATGTCATTTCTCTTGCTGTCGAAACAAACGATGCAGGTAAAAAATTAGTCCAAAAATTTGAAACTGATTTATTAAAAACAATTCTTGCCTCGAAGATAGAATTTAAGCAAAACGATGGCGAATCCCTAAAAATCGACGAGTTGGTTTTCAAAATAAAGATTGAGAAATAAAATAATATAAACAAAGGTAGCAAATTCTGCGATAGCAGAGTTTGCTACCTTTGGGATCTTTTTGTATAATATAACTATGTCAATAATATTTGATATTTTAAATGAATTAAATGATACGACCGTTTATTATAAAGGTGGTTGTGTAAATCTGTTTGGTATACCAAAATTATCTTCACACAAGTATGAATCTCTTAAATCCGGGATTAGTAAATTAAAGAAAAATCAATTGATTACAAAAGATGATTCTGGATGGTTATTAACTCCAAAAGGTAAAAAATACCTCATGAAGAAATATGATTCTCTGATTCAATTTGAATCTCCATTTACAAAAAATGATTCTAAAAATTTACTTGTTATGTTTGATATACCGGAAACTAAGAAAGCAGAAAGGGAATGGTTTAGATGGCATTTAAAAAAATTTCATTATGTAATGATTCAGAAAAGTGTTTGGCGGGGGCCTTCTCCGTTGCCTAAAGAATTTCTTGATTATATCAAGAAGATAGAACTTTACGATAATTTAAAAATGTTAAAAATATCAAAGACTATTAAATAAAAAGGTACCAGACTCTGCTATCGCAGAAAATGCTACCTTGTTTAACTAAAAAATGTAGTATAATTTAACTATGGAAAAAGAAACTGAAAAAATTGAAGTTGTAGCTGGGGTTTTGCTTGAAAAAAATAATAAATTTTTACTTGTCAAAGAGGGTAGAGGTCCTTCGGAAGGACTTTGGAATTGGCCAGCTGGGAAAGTTGATAAAGGCGACAATATAAAGCAGACAGCAATAAAAGAAGCAAAAGAAGAATCTGGGTTTAATGTGTCTCTTGTTAGAGAAATTGGAATATTTCATGAAGATATTTCTAAGCCAGTAAAACACTTATTTTATGCTGAAATAATTGGTGGAAAATTAGATTTTCCGGTAGGTGAAATAACGGATGCTAATTGGTTTACTTTGGAAGAAATAAAAAAGATGGACAACCTACGTGGTGTTTGGATTTTAGATGGTATAGAAATTTTTAATGAAACTAAAATTTATGAAAATTAAAAAATTAGGACACTGTTGTTTGATTATAGAAGAAAATGGGACAAGAATAATGACAGATCCGGGTTCTTGGACTATTGAAGAACAAAAAAAAGAACTCAATATTGATTTGATAATCATTACTCACGAACACCAGGATCATATACATATTGAATCTCTAAAAAGAATTATAGAAAATAGTCCTAAGGCAGTAGTTATCACAAATGAGGGAGTGGGAAAATTACTCGAAGAAATTGGTGTTGAATATAAAATTTTAGAGGATAAAGTTCCTAAAGATTTTCTTGGCATAGAGATTGAAGCTCATGATTGCAAACACGAGGAAATTTTTGAAGAAATAGGACAAGTACAAAATACTGCGTATTTTATTAATAAAAGGTTATTTTATCCTGGTGATGCTTTTTATAATCCTGGTAAGTCTGTTGAAATTTTAGCTTTACCAGTTGCTGGTCCGTGGACCAATGTGAAAGATCCTATTAAATATGCACTTGAAATTAACCCTAAAATTTGTTTTCCCGTACATGACGGAATGCTTATTTCCTTTGGGGCTAATCACAGGGTGCCAGAGATGATTTTAGAAAAGTCTGGTATTGTCTTTAAAAATTTTGAAGTAAATAAAGAAGAAGTATTCTAATGCATCATATTTACCACACAGAAGGAATAATATTGGGAAGTGGGGATTTTGGGGAGACCGGGAGATATTACTCTATTTTTACTCGTGATTTAGGGATGATTTTTGCTTCTGCTCAAGGTGTGCGAAAAATGTCTTCAAAATTACGTTTTGTTTTGCAGGATTTTGCATACTTGAAAATTGATTTTGTAAAAGGGAAAGATTTTTGGCGAATCACTAGTGCTTCGAAAACGAATAAACTTGAGAATTTATCTAAACCGGAAATTTTTGAAGTTTTTGTAAATATTTCTAAATTACTAAAACGCTTGTTAGCTGGCGAAGACCCAAACAAAGATTTATTTCTTGATTTAATAAATGGTTTATCTGTTTTAGAAAAAGCTGAAACAAAAGAAGAATTGAGAAATATTGAAGCTATTATTGTTTTACGTATTCTGAATAATCTAGGATATATCGGAGGCAATGAAATACTACAGGATTTTATTAAGTCACCATTTGAAGAAGATTTGATATTTAAGGTTTCAGAAAGTAGAGCAAAAATACTGCATCAAATAAATAAAGCTCTCAAAGAGACACATCTGTAAAATACTTGTCCCGTAAGAGATTTTATAAATCTCGTTCGGGATGGTATAATAACTGAATGCCACCTCATGATAGAGATAAATTAAATAGACTGGAAGAGTTAAAAACTAAACTCTTTAATAAAAATTATCAGACGAAATTTGAGCATCGCGATAGTTTCCCTCATTTTCAGAAAAAAGAAGTAATGGATTTTTGGCAGAAAAAAGAAGATATTAATTCTAATCTTAGGGAAAAATTTTTTATGAAAACGTCTCTGTTTAAAAAGTTTTTTATATTTTCTATAGTATTTTTCATTTTGGCTGTAGGTTATGCTTCTTACATGTTTTTTTCTAAAAGTAATGCTGTTTCTAACGATAATATAGACATTGCCGTGCTTAGTAATGCTTTCACTGCCGGAGGAGAAGAATATCCTCTTCTACTCGGAATAACGAACAGAAATAATTCTCCTTTAGAGCTTGTTGATTTGGTAATAGAATACCCAAAAAGTTCTCAGGCTTCTTTATCTCAAGACAATGAACATCTTCGTCTTTCTTTGGGAACTATTCCAGCGGGGGGAATAAAAAATGAAAATATAAAATTTGTACTTTTTGGGGAGCAAGGAAGCACTCGTCAAATAAAAATTTCTCTGGAATATCGGGTAGAAGGTTCCAATGCCATTTTTGTGAAAGAAAAACTTTACGATGTTTCTATTAGTTCTACTCCAATCAATCTTTCTATTAATGCTCCTACTGCAACAAATTCTAATCAAGATATTACTCTTAACGTAAAAGCTTCATTGAACGCCACCAAGTCAGTTTCTAGAATGCTTTTGAAAGTTGATTATCCAATTGGTTTCCAATTTATTTCGGCTAATCCTGCGCCATCTTTAGGCAATAACATTTGGAATTTAGGGGATTTAGCACCCGGAGCAGAACGTAATATTGCTATTCTTGGTAAAATGCTAGATGTTTTTGATGGTGAAGAAAAGGTGTTTCGGGTGTGGAGTGGTTCTCAATCTTCTGTAGATAAGTCGTTGATTGACGTTGTTTTTAATTCTTTAGAACACACTATTTTAATACAAAAGTCTTCCATTGAAGCCAGACTCTTGATTAATGGTGTGTATCAGAGGGAATATGCTATAGATACCAAAACTCCGATTCAAGGACAAATACAATGGACTAATAATTTGGAAACAAAAATAAATAATTTAAAAATTATCGCAAAAATTTCTGGTAATGCTGTTAATCGCAAAACAATAGTTGCTCGAGAGGGTTTTTATAACTCATCGCAAGATTTAATAATTTGGGACAGAAATTCTCAGAGTAAGTTTATTGAAATAAATCCGGGCGATTCTGGATCTGTCTCTTTTTCTGTTTCTCCTTTGTCTCTTTTTTCAACTGCAGGAGGAATCATTTCTTCTCCTACCATTAATATAGATGTTTCTGTTACTGGCCAACAAGCACAAAGTGGTGGTATAGCACAAGAGTTGAGTAATTCAGAATCTAAAATTGTGAGAGTTATTTCTGATGTTGGACTTTCCGCTAAAGCACTTTATTATTCTGGGGCCTTTACCAATAGCGGTCCTATTCCTCCGAAAGTAGAACAAAAAACAACCTATACTATAATTTGGTCTCTTTCTAATACAGCTAATAATATTTCAAAAGCACAGGTACATGCTACTTTACCACCGTGGATACGATTTGTTGGTACGTTTGCCCCAGCCACAGAAGATTTAAGTTATGATTCTCTTTCTAAAGAAGTGGTATGGAATATAGGCGGGATTTCTAAAGGTACCAGTATTACAGGGGCGGGTAGAGAGATTTCTTTTCAGGTAGAACTTACCCCTTCACTTTCTCAAGTCGGCACAGTGCCTATCATTATAAATAATACGGTTTTGACCGGACACGATGATTTTGCTAATGTAGATGTAAGAGTAAACAAGAATTCATTAGATACTCGATTACTGAATGATGCTAGTTTGCCGGTTGATGGGGGTAGGGTAGTGGAATAAATATACTTGTCCCGTTAGGAAATTATGGGAAAGTAATTAAACCACAGAAGTATTATTAATTAATTTTTTAATGGGATGGAAAAAACAGAAAATAATTTAATGGAAAAAATAGTTTCGCTTTGTAAAAGGCGAGGTTTTATATTTTCTGGTTCGGAAATTTATGGGGGGCTAGCTGGTACTTATGATTGGGGACATTTTGGAGTGGCTTTAAAAAATAATATCAAACAATATTGGTGGAAAAAATTTGTAGATAATAGGCAAGATATGTATGGTGTTGATGCAGCCATATTAATGAATAGTAAAGTTTGGGAGGCGACAGGACATGTAGCTAATTTTGCGGATCCGCTTGATGGCAAACAATTTAATACTATGCTTAAAACGGAAGTCGGAGCGAAAAAGGAAGAAGTAGCAATTTCTTATTTGCGTCCTGAAACAGCACAGGGAATGTTTGTAAATTTTAAAAATACCGTAGATGCTTTCCATCCGAAATTACCTTTTGGTATGGCGCAAATTGGTAAAGCTTTTCGTAATGAAATAGCCCCACGGGATTTTCTTTTTCGTCAGCGGGAATTTGAACAGATGGAAATAGAATATTTTGTCAGGCCGGAAGATTGGCAGAAATATTTTGAATATTGGAAAGATGAGACGTTGTCTTTTATGGAAGAGGTTGGTATTGATATGAGCAAAGTGCATGAAGTAGAAATTGGAGATGACGATAGGGCTCATTATTCTAAACGCACCATTGATTTTGAATTTGAATATCCTTTCGGGCAAAAAGAACTTTCTGGTCTTGCTTACAGAACGGATTTTGATTTGAAAAATCATAAGCTTGATTATATTGATGAAGAAGAAAATAAAAAAATAATTCCGCATGTCATTGAACCAAGTTTTGGTATTGACCGAGTGGCACTTGTGGTTCTGCTTTCTGCTTATCACGAGGATGAAAAGGGTGGGGAAACACGAGCTTATTTAAAGTTTAAGCCTTCTATGGCGCCCGTTATTTGCGCTGTTTCGCCTTTACTTAAAAATAAGCCAGAGCTTGTGGAATATGCTAACACGAAAGTGTTTGCTCCACTAAAAGCAGAATTTGGTCGAGTAATTTGGGATGATAACGGAAATATAGGCAAACGTTATCGCCGACAAGACGAGATAGGTACTCCATTTTGTATTGTGGTTGATTTTGATACTTTGACTGACGATACAGTTACAGTCC
>Ga0265296_1002331_pt1 | contig 19356 bp, 19 predicted proteins | sample MunlanPumphouse1_FD_189073 | JGI IMG/M metagenome (GOLD analysis project Ga0265296, IMG submission 189073) | Groundwater microbial communities from a municipal landfill in Southern Ontario, Canada - Pumphouse #1 | ecosystem: Environmental > Aquatic > Deep subsurface > Groundwater | place...
CTTGTAAATTGAATGTGGGCAAACAAAAAAGCCGCAAGATTTTTTCCTGCGGCTGTTAAATTTATTTCTCCTTTACCCATTCTTCAACCTGTTCTAGGCCGCCTTTTTCAACGTAGAAAATCGGCCGGCCCAGCCTTTTAAATTCGGCAATTTCCGCCAAGGTTCCGCTCGAAGTTTTCCAACCGGGCAAAACAAGAATCGCCGAGCAGGTGGTTGTTAAAAGGTACATATTCTGCTTTTTGTAAAAATCTTCCGAAGCATGCGCTTTCGTTTCAAAGTGCCGCGTGTGAAGATGCGCGCAGTAAAATGGAATTTCGAGGTTTGCCAAAGCAATGGCGACAGATTCGGCCCTAAGAACATTTTCTTCAATAACATCCCAAACGCCGTTGCCATAATACGGGCCAACAATTCCAACCATTTTAAACTCTTTCAACTTTCGATTTATCAATTTTTCCATCTTTATCTTTTTCCGGTTTCTCGACATCGCCTTCTCCTTTATATCCTGAATTTTCCGTTTTCGTAAATTACGATACTTGCCCCGGCTTTCATATACGCCGTCACCCTTTTCGGTTCTGTGTTGATTAAATCCCAATGAAGAGCCGAATCGTTAAAACCGAGTTCCTTTTTCTTTTCTTCCGAAAGGTCGCTTGTGTTACCGGTGTAAACATCGCCGGCGTAAGTATCTGCAAAACTGGCTCCCACGGCAATGTGGCAATTTCCATCCTCCCCTCCCACATTTTCATCAAAAAGAGTGTTGGCCATAAACTTTGTGATGGGCGAAAAACGTTTGTCGGTAAGCGAAACTTCACCAAGCCGCCGCGCTCCCGCGTCCATTTCCAGTTGTTTTCTAACAAACTCTTCCCCTTCTTCGGCTTCCACTTTTATTGCCTCGCCAGCCTTAAATTCCAACCGCACACCTTTTACGAGATTCCCGCTCCTAAAAGACGGCATATTAGAATAGTAAATTCCTTCGGTGCCGCGCCAGTCGGGCGAAGTGAAAATCTCAAAACTCGGAATGTTGTGCCCGCTTACCCCAAGCCATTTTCGCCTATCGCCGACCTTAACCTTCAAATTGATATTGTTAGACTCAATGTGAAGCGTGTTAATATCAAGCTGGAGGAGCCAGCGCTTAATTTCCTCGGCGTCCCGCTTTAAATTCTCCCACGCTGCAACCGGATTGTCTTCGTCTAAATAACAAGCGGCAACAATTTCCTCGGCATATTCGCGAAGAGAAAGTTTTGCCTGGTCGGCAAGCGCCTGCGTTGGCATCATTGAAAGTGTCCAGCCAAACTCGCCGGCTGCTTCGCGCTTGTCGCGGATTTCCATTAACGGCTTGGCGGCAAGCGATGCTGTGGCAAATCTTTTAGGATCAATGCCCGCCAGGTGCGTAAGTGATGAAGGCGCCTCAAGCCCAATAAGACCGTTGAAATTTTCGTTCATTGTACTGCTCCACGGCGCCAAAAACTTCAATTGTTCCTCGTTAGCAAGGGTGTAAAAATCGCGCTCCATTTTTGGCGTGTTTCTTAAACGCGTAACAACGTGCATTCCGCGGGCAATAAGCTTGGCATAAATCTCTTCGGTAAGAGCAAGGGCGTCAAGGTCAAAAGAAAGAAAAATTACGTCGCCCGGCTTATAAACTCCGCCGGTTGATTTTCTGGCTGTTTCAAGCCCCCAAATCATCACGTCCGCGTACTTTTTCAAAATTTCCTCTGTAAACATCGCTTCCTCCTTTGTTGGGATTATTAAATTTTTAAAGTTCTATTTGTATAAATTTAGATTAGCAAATAAAAAATAATCTGTCCAGCACTTCTCTCTGTTTTTTAATGAACCCCTCCCCCGATAAATCGGGGGTATCAGGCCTAACGGCCTGGGTCTTGCTACGGAGTGGCAAGACCACGGGGTATTTATCTGCTCTCGCTCGGAAATAAAAAACTATCGTTTTTTATTTCTCTCGCTTCGCTTGATAATAAAGAAAAAGCACCCTGCGGGTTGGATTCGTTGGTACGAATTTCCGCAAGGTGCTGTGGGCGAGCCGAAACTCGCGCTACTCTACATCCTACTTGCTGGGCACGTTGTTGATCGTGCCGACGAGCGGGACTCCCATGGGACCCACGGGAATGTAGATCGTCGTGTGGTTCGGCGAGCCGACCATGGCTTTTTGGGCCTCGATTGCTTCATGCTGAAGGTACTGCGAGGTGAGCTTGGCCTGGATGATCTCCATGGCCTTGGCAATACCTTCGGCTTGGACGATCCGCATGGCCTTGGTCTGCGCCTCGATCTTGAGCTCGGTTTCCTTCTGCTCGAGCACTTGGGTCATCGCCATCTTCTTCGCGACGGCGTCAGCAACTTCTGCCGGATACTGGATGTTGCCAACCACGACGCTTGTCACCTCGAACGGAGTGTTCTGGGCGAGTGCCTTGACCCGAGCGAAGACCGCTTCTCCGACAGGCGTGATTTTGTCCTTGATTTCCAACCCGTTAAGGCGTTGAATCTCGTCGCGCGCATAGGTGCGAAGCGGCTCTTTCAGGAAGTTGCCGTAAGCGACTTGAACCACCTTGTTGGGATCCTTGTCATCGGCGAGGGTGCTGTACTTCTCCACGAATTCCTTCACGCGGTCGGACTGAACCTTCCAGACGATATGGACTCGGAAGCCAATCTTCAGGTTGTCCTTGGACAGGACCGAGTTTTCGCCAGTGAAGTCCTCCATGTAGGTGTACGGCGTGATGCTGATATTCGTCGTCGAGAGAAGCCATGTGCGTCCCGGGGAAGAAGGGCCGGTCTGGAGACCGTAGAACTTCACCTGGCCGAAAACTGCGCCCTGCGTGAGATAGCCGACGTACCCGGCCGGAGTCGGAGGATTTGAAGACCCGATGCACCAGCCGATGAACATGATCAGTGACAGCGTAAAAACCGCCGCGCCGGTTGCCATTACTTTCGTTGACATGACTGCCTCCTTCCGCCCTTTAAGGGCTCTGGTTGTTAAGGACCCTAATCCGAACCGTATGTCCGGAAAGGTCGTCCCCCGATAAATCGGGGGAATGGACACTGTTCTCCTCCTTCGTCCCGTTTGTGGGACTTCCGCCTACGCACAAGGCTTCGGCGGACAAGTCGGGGGACTTCGCAAGGCCGAATTGCCTTGATATGTTATCGTACCATGAAATCAAAAACTTGTCAAGAGATTGGCGGGTTTGGAAATTTTTGATATACTTAAAATTGAAATTTATAATCTAAAATCTATAATCTATAATCTAAATTTATGACCCACACAGAACGTTGCGTAAAATGCGGAAAACCGCGCCTCCAATGCCGGTGCAAAGTTTGCGAATGCGCGGTTCCAATAGAAGAAGAAGCTGACGGCGAAGTGGAAATAGTTGAAATTCCGGAAGTAGAAAAACCGAACGCTCACAAAAGGAAAGAAAAAAATCACGAAAAAAACGGAAACGAATAATCAAAATGATTTGTTTTTCTGTTTGATTGAAAAACCACACGGCGGCGACCGAGGTCGCCGCCGTGTTATAATTTCTGAAACTTCCTAACGATTGTTACTATCATACTATGTAGTATGATAGTAACAAAAAAAATTTAATTATTAAATTCTTCTTTAAAATTTTTACGATTATTTCTTGCGCCAGGGCGATGTTTTATTCTTATCTTCCGGCGGCTTTCTCCAGTTTGTTCCGAATAACGCAAAAAGAATCTTATCGCCAAGCCATAAAATACCAAGAATAAAAATCGCAGAAAAAAGGATTTCCATATTATTGTCTTAAATTATTCCTCCAACTCAACAAGAACTCCATTATGCCCCAAAATCTCAAAAATAGATACATTAAAGCGGAACACTTTTTGCCACCGCAAAAAAGTGTTCCGCGCAAAAATCTCATGAGATTTAAAATCAGCGAAGTTAATGCGGCACTACCATACTTCGCAGTATGGTAGTGCCTTAAAGAGATTAAAAAATTAAAAACACCGCCCGAAAAAGAGCGATGATTTTTTGGATTTGATTAAGATTTTATCCCCTCCCCCGCCGAATTTCCCGCCGAAAAAAATTATTGAGGTTTAACCTTGATAGAAGTAAAGCCCGCACTAAACACCACTCCGACTCCGTCAAAGGACAAAGGACGCAATCCGGCCGCGAAGCGGCCGGATTAAAACAAATCGGGAAAAATTTAAACGGCTCATCCCGATACATCGGGATGAGCCGTTTGATTACTTCACCCGCTTGTAGTACACGCCCGAGCCCGTATCCCCCACCTGCCGAATAAATCCGTCTTTTTCGAGCTCGTCCAAGTATCTGGTGGCGGAAGCGTCGCTGACACCTAAAAGTTTTTGGATGTCGTCATTTACCGCTTGTTCTTTCTGCTTGAAAAATTCGCGTACTTTCGCCGTATTTTCCTCTTTCTCCTTTGCCTGCCGTTTAACAATGTCAAGCTCCGTCTCTTTTGCCGCCGGCCTCTCGCCGAAATCCTTATCCTTTGGAATCTTTGGGTAAAGAAGGAACACTGCCAGCGCCCCAACCCCCAACCCGAGAATGAAAATAAAAATTTGAGACATATATTCTCCCCGCTTCGGGGTTTATTTTTTAGTTTTAAAAATTTTTTTAAATTTGATTAAAATTTTAAGGGGGCGGGGGTAATTTTTCCCCCCGCCGAATTTCCCACCAAAAAAAATTATTGAGGTTTAACCTCGATAAAAGTATTTTGCAACCCTGTGGATAAATCATTTGTAACTATTTCTTATCCTTACTATAATTATATTGTAATCGAAAATGAATCGAAAATCAATAATTTGTCAAGAGTATGCTCACCAAACGCCAAAAACAGGTTTTAGACTTTATAAAATCCTATACTCGCAAGAAAGGGTACTCCCCATCTTTAGAGGAAATAAAAAAACACCTCCGACTTTCTTCGGTTTCAACCGCGCATTTTCATGTTTCAAAATTAAAAAAGGCCGGGCTCATTAAAAAATTAAGAAATGCGCCGAGGGCGATTGAAGTGAGAGAAGAAAAGAGAGATGAAATGGTCTCCATTCCCCTACTCGGAACGATAGCCGCGGGTCAGCCGATTGGCGTGTATGAAAATCGAGAAATGATTCAAATTCCTAAATCTCAAATACCAAAACAAGGCGAGTTATTTGCCTTGCAAGTTAGAGGTAATAGCATGATAAATGATGGGGTTTTTGATGGTGATACCGTTGTGGTTAGAAAACAACCAACTGCCGAAAACGGTGAAACAGTTGTCGCCCTGATTAATAATGACGAAGCAACTCTAAAAAAATTCTATCGTGAAAAAAATAGATTTCGATTACAACCCGCCAATCCGTCTTTTAAACCAATATTCACAAAAGAATTAGATATCCAAGGTAAGGTCGTTAAAGTATTAAGAAATTTTGAGAAAAATAACTGCGATAAGGAGATAAAAGAATTAACCGACGCGACAATCCAATATATGGACGAGACTGACATAAAACACAGAAAACTATTGGGACAATTTTTCACGCCAAAATCAGTAAGAGAAAAATTGTTAAACAATTTACCCAACACAATTGAGGGTCCGAAAGTGCTGGATCCGGCGTGCGGTACCGGAGAATTTTTAACTACTGCCAAAGATTATTTCAAAAAACCCAAACTTTACGGCTGGGATTTAGAACAAAAATTAATAGAAATAACCAAAAAAACGGTCCCTGGGGCCGAACTTAAATGTGTCGACACTTTATTAAGCGAAGAAAGTGATCAATATGACTTTATAATCGGTAATCCGCCATATTTTGAATTTACACCACCAAAAAATATATTTAAAAAATACCAAGAAATTATAGGGGGAAGAGTCAATATATTCAGTCTCTTTATATATCAAGGAATTAAATTACTTAAAAAGGGCGGGTATTTAGCCTTTGTCGTCCCCCCGTCAATGAATAATGGGGCATATTTTATGAAATTAAGGAAATTTATAGTTGATAACGCAAATATCGAATACTTACACAGATTAGATGACCCTAAAATATTTAAAGGTGCCCTACAATCAATAATGTTGATAATTCTTAAAAAGGACAAAAACAAAGGTGATTATATATTTGAAAAAAATGGAATCACAATCTTCAGCGAAAAGGCTGAATATCTTAAAAAGGAATTTGCCAAAAACAACCTAACCCTCCTTGACCTTGGTTATAATGTAAAAACTGGAAAAATTGTGTGGAATAAAAACAGAAATTTATTAACAAACAAAAAATCTGACGGGGTACCGCTAATTTGGGCGCATAACATCACAACCGACGGACTAAAAATGATCACGTCAAATATTAAAAAACCGCAATATATAAAAATCAAAAATTATGATACGGGTCCGGCCGTTGTCGTAAATAGGATCTCTGGTTCGGTTGGGTCAGCCAACTTGAGGGCTGCCGTCATCCCAGCAAGAATGAAATTTGTTGCCGAAAACCATGTTAATGTAATCTTTCCCCCTTCCAATCGAACACAAACAAAAATAGATCCACCCCCGAGATCTAAAACATCTACAATAAATTTAACTCTTCGCGATATAGCAAACCAAATATCCTCGAAAGAAAAATTGGAGATTGTAAAAAATATCACAGGAAATACACAAGTTTCCAAAACAGAGTTAGAGAAACTTTTTCCGCTGGATATTAAAAGACTGAGCGGATTTGCTGTATAAATCAAAAATATTTAAACAAGGAGTTGCGATGCCCTGCGCGATATTTTTCCAATGCAACACAATTTGCAAAAGCGGTGTTGTATTTTTTTTATTATCTACTCCCACTAATTTACAGTGAGTGATGTTGGAAAAAAAGTTAATCTTAAAACATTTAAATCTGGACAAAATTTTCTTTAATGAACTACCAACATCCTGCGTGCTTACAATGATTTTGCTTCCGGACAGATTACCATAATACAAGGTTAGCTGTTGTGCCTTTTCTATAAATTTATCCGAATTTATGAGTGCCGCCATCTCTTCTTTTTTGTGAATTCCTAAAACAATCAAACTTAAAAATCTTCTTACATTTTCCGGAACTTGCTTCTGTTTACTCAAATATAACAGATATCCCTCCTTTTCTTCTCTATCTTTCTTTTGTATATTATCGAGAATTTTTGCGGCTGTTTTATTCTTTCTTTTTATCTTTCTCAAATATCTTGCTTTCTCCCCTTTATTTTTTTGAAAATTATCTGTGGCCACAATTTTGCTTGGATATTGTTTAAATCCATCTAAATACTTCATTACCCACAAATCGTGCTGTTTCTTATTTCTATATTCGCTCCAACTATCTACGCCGACTTCAAATAACTTATTATCTGTAAGCGCATTTTGACTAATATTCGCTTTCGTGCCAAGACCGGTTTTAGTATCACTCATTTTTACTTCAATAGTTGTCTCGCGTCCGTTAGAAAAAAAAGAAATGTCGCCGATCGTTGTATAATCATTACCCAAGTGTCTGGCAAATGTTATACCGGAAAAATCTTTTTTTATTCTTTCGGCGATAGCACAGGCGTGTTTAAACCAATGATTTTCTGAATCGCCTTTTGGCGGCTTTTCATTATTCAATATCTTAACAATTATTTTTTCCGCCTCCTCAACTTGTTGTCTTTCGTGTTTACCCATATAAAAATATTATTTCGAAAAATTAAAAAGTTTCTCATGTCCGTTATATATAATTGTAATCTCATCGTTTGAGGTTGTCAAAGCGAAATTCCCCGCCTTCGGCGGGGAGGAATTTTAAACGGCTCAACGGGATTTCCCGTTGAGCCTTTTGATTTTTAAGCTATTCTAATTTACAAACTCTTATCAAGCAGCGCCAAAATTACTCCAATAACCGCCGAAACTCCGGCAATGACCCAAAAACGCATCACAATGTTCGGCTCTTGCCAGCCCTTGGCTTCCAAATGATGGTGTATCGGAGAGGAGAGAAAAATCTTTTTTCCTCTTATTTTTTTTGACAAAATTTGAACAATGACCGAAACAGATTCCAAAACAAAAACACTGCAAATAAAAGGCAAAAACAAAGCGGTGTTTGTCAACATGGCGATTATTCCTAAAACCACACCCAAAGACATTGCCCCCGTATCGCCCATAAAAAATTTTGCCGGATAAATATTAAACCACAAAAACGCGAGAAGCGCGCCCATAATCACCCCGCAAAAAGCCGCCAATTCTATTTTTCCCTGAACAAAAGCAATGGCTCCATAAGCGCCGAAAGCGGCCATCAGCGTTCCGCCGGCAAGACCATCCAAACCATCAGCCTCGTTAACCGAAAATGCCGTAGAAACAATAATAATGATAAAAATGGGAATATACCACAACCCAACATTAAAATCGCCGACAAAGGGAATGTGGAAAAGGTCCCAATCAAGTTTGAAATAAAACCACAAAGCGCCGACAATGGCAATGGCGGCGTAAATTAACAGCCGATGCCACATCCTTAGTCCCCCGCCGTTTTTGCCAATGCGCCGAACGTTTAAATAATCGTCAACTAAACCGACAATTGCCGAAGCCACGAGCGCTCCCAAAGGCAAAAGAGTTTGCGGACGGGTTAAAAAATTCAAGAAACGCGCGAATCCCAATCCCAAAAATTTATCAAGGCAATAAAAAAGAACGGCCAAAAAAGCGACCGTTACCCAAATTAAAATTCCGCCCATTGTTGGCGTGCCGGCTTTTTTTTGGTGAAGCTCGGAATAAATGGGCGTTTGCGACGCGTCGCGAATTTGCTTGCCCATTTTTCTTTCGCGCAAAAACTTAACCAAAAATGGCGTCCAAAGCATGGCGATTAAAAATGACAAAGTTGTCAGAGCGAAAATTTTTAAAACATCAGGTGCAAACATTTTATTAGTTTACTAATTTATTAGTTTATTGGTTTATTAATAAATTAATAAATGCGAGCGCAACGAGCGCAATAAATGAATAAATAAAATTTAAATGTTCCATCTAAGCAAGGAGAAACTCGCTAAAACGACAAAAAATTCAATGAGCACGGTACAAAAGAGAATGGCGTTGGTGTAAAAAAATGATATTTTCCACAATCTGTCGGCTACGAATAAATTTAAACCAAAAAAAATCAGCCCCGCGAAAGGGATTAAAAAAAGATATTGCGGCGCTGTTAACATATCTACGCCAAAATAAATTGTTGAATGCAAAACAGCGCTTATTGTTTCCGCTCCGCTCCCGGTTTTAAGCACGCTGTAAGTAAAAATAGTTAATATAAGCGATACGAAAAAAAGAAAAATAGAGGTGAGAATTGAAATTTTAATCAGCCAATTCTTCCAAGCGAATTTTAGATACATAAATTTAAAAATTCGAAGCACGAAGCACGAAACTCGAAACAAATTCAAATGACGGAATTTCAAATGTTCAAAACGTTTTGGAATTTCCCGCCCGAGGCGGGTCAGCCTTGGGCTGAGAAAATTTGAATTTTGAACATTGTTTCGGATTTCGATATTCGGATTTCGGATTTAAATTCATTATACCCAATATTGTATAAAAAATCAATCTTTTGTGGTATAATCATTATATTATAATAATAACGCTAAAGACCGCGAACGGGAGCGCCAAGCACCAAAGGAGATAACGCTAAGTACCGCGAAGGATAACGCTAAATACCGCGAACCCTGAGATAACCTTAGGACAAGTTTCGTGGTATTTCGTGATTACATTCGTGGCACTTCGCGTGCCTACACTTGTGGTACTTCGTGTTTTGCCTTCGTGGTACTTCGTGTTATCTTATGTATTTTAAAGACGAAATTATCAAACAAGCCATAAAGGAGGGAAAACTTGCCGACGCCATCGCCTTGCGCAAATGGTCGGCTGACGCCAAAAATAAAAAAATGGCGCTTGAAGATTATGTTTTGGAAACCAAAAGCGTTTCCGAGGAAAATCTTTTTAAGGCCATCGCCGAAGTTTATAAGATTCCTTACATGGATTTAAAAAATCAAATTATCCGCAAGGATATTTTGTATATTGTTCCTCCCACTATTGCCTCAACCTACCTTGTGGCGCCGATTGAAAAAACGACCGACGAATTAAAACTTGCCACGCTTTGCCCCACCAATCTCCAAACTTTTGAATTTATCGCCCGCAAGTCCGGCCTAAAAACCAAAATTTATTTAACTTCTCCGAGCGGGCTCGAAAGCGTTTTAAAACAATACCGAAGCACGTTAAAAGCCGAAATTGAATCAATCTCCGCGCTAACCGGCGAAGACAAAAAACTTGAAGAAGACCAGGAAAAATTGAAAAAACTCGCCGAAGACCTGCCGGTTATCCGCATTGTCGACAGCATTTTGGAACACGCCATTTACGAAAACGCTTCCGATATTCACATTGAGCCCGGGGAACAGGAAGTTAATATCCGCTATCGCGTTGACGGCATTCTGCGGAATGTGATGACCTTGCCCAAAACAGTGCTTTCCGGCATTGTGGCGCGCATTAAAATTCTTTCCAATTTAAAACTTGACGAGCACCGGATGCCGCAAGACGGACGTTTTAAAATCGTCGCCAAAGATTATCGCTATTCTATCCGTGTCTCCATTTTCCCGATTTTTGACGGCGAAAAAATTGTTTTGCGCCTTTTGCCGGAAACCGCTTCGGCATTATCCCTAGAAGCTCTCGGACTTTTGCCCAAACCTCTTGATATTGTTAAACGAAACATTAAAAGGCCCCACGGCATCATTTTAGTCACCGGCCCTACCGGCAGCGGTAAAACCACCACCCTTTATTCCATTTTAGGTATTTTAAACACTCCCAAAGTGAACATTTCCACGGTAGAAGACCCGATTGAGTATAAAATGCCTAATGTCAACCAAAGCCAAATTAACCCCAAAATCGGCTTTACTTTTGCCCAAGGATTGCGCGCTCTTTTGCGCCAAGACCCGAACATTATCATGGTCGGCGAAATCCGCGACGCCGAAACCGCCGATATCGCCATTAACGCGGCCATGACCGGCCATTTGGTGCTTTCAACCTTGCACACCAACGACGCCGTCACCTCGCTTCCCCGCCTTATTGATATGGGCGTGCCGTCGTTTTTAGTGTCTTACACCGCCAACCTTATTATTGCCCAGCGCTTGGTAAGAAAAGTTTGCAAAAATTGCGCCAAGCCGTACAAACTCTCAAATGAAGAAACAGAAAACTTGGGCAAAATGATGAATGTCGAAAAAATACTTAAACATCTTAAAAAATTAGGGCTTCTCAAGGCCGGCGACACGCCTAAAAATCTAACCTTTTATCGCGGGGAGGGGTGCCGCACTTGCGGCAGCGAAGGCTATAAGGGAAGATTGGGAATTTACGAAGTTTTGGAAATTACTCCGGCAATCAGCAAATTAATCCATACCCAGGCGACCACCGACGAACTTAAAAAAGCCGCCGATGAACAGGATATGATAACACTCGCCGAAGACGGATTTTATAAAGCCGTAAAAGGCATCACCTCGCTTGAAGAAGTGGTGAGAGTAACTAAGGAATAAAATTTCCAATTCACCTAATGTCTCCACTCGGATCCCGTTGGGATCCTACGGGATCCCAGAGGGATAATTCACCTAACCCCTAAGTCCGATAAAATCGGACCGGGGTCCCGGCCCTTTGGGCTTAGGGATAAAAGGTCAAATTATAAAGTTCAAATTATTCCAAAGCTCAAATTATACCAAATCAATTTCAAATGACTAAATGTCGGAACTATTTAAGCATTTGGGTTTTGGATTTGATTTGATATAATTTGGATTTTGGCATTTGGATTTTTATTAGGCCTTAGGTGAATTAGGTGAATTTGGCCTTTATTGCACTTGTTTTGAATTTCAGATTTTATAAATTATTTAGGTTAATTAGAATAATTAGAACAATTAGAATAATTTTATTGTATATATGGATATCAAAAAACTATTTTGGCAATTATATCCGATCCCGTTTTCTGAAAAGGTTTTTTTTATCTCAAACCTGCGTGTTATGGTGCGCTCGGGACTCTCGCTTTCCGACGCTTTTAAAACACTGGCCGAACAAACAACCAACCGTCGTTTTAAAAAAATTCTTAACGAAATTAAAGAAAACATTGAGGCCGGGCAAACTCTTACCGAGTGCCTGGCCCGGTATCCCGCGGTTTTTTCAAAAACTTTTGTCAGTATGGTTTCCGCCGGCGAAGTTTCCGGCACTCTTGAAGCCAACTTGGAAGAACTTTCCGCTCAACTAAAAAAAGAGCACGAGCTCCGTTCCCGTTTAAAGGCCGCCCTTTCTTATCCTGTTGTTGTTGTTGTCGCCACCGTTGGCATAATCATTATCTTGATGGTTTACGTTTTGCCGAAATTGCTTGATATTTTTTCATCTTTTGACGCCACGCTGCCGTTGCCAACCCGCATTCTTATCGCCTCGGTCAATTTTACCAAAAATCACGGCTTTGTCGTTTTAATCGCTGTTATAACAATCACCGCCGGCATATGTTGGTTTAACCGAACCCTCTTGGGGAAAAAAATATTCCACAAAGCCTATTTGACAATGCCCATCATCGGCAAACTCGTTCAAAAAGTGAATTTGGCGCGTTTTTCCCGCACCCTTTCTTCGCTTTTAAAAACCGACATTCCTGTGGTGCAAAGTTTGGAAATTACCGCCCAAACCGTTAGCAATGTCCATTACAAAAAAGCCATTACCGAAACAGCGGAAGAAATCAAAAAAGGCGTTGGAATCGCCGAAGTTATCGGCCGTTATCCAAAACTTTTTCCGCCACTTGTTATTCAAATGGTTTCGGTTGGCGAAAAATCCGGCACGGTTGACGTGCTTTTAAGAGAATTGGCAAATTTTTACGAAGAAGATATTGATAACGCGACAAAATCCATCTCGTCAATCATTGAACCGCTTCTTATTCTCTTTTTGGGCGTGGTTATCGGTGGAATTGCCATTGCCGTCATTATGCCGATGTACTCATTGACTCAGCAAATATAAAAAATCCGAAATCCGAAGCACGAAATCCGAAACAAATCTAAATGACAAAAATTCAAAATCCAAAACATTTTGGTTATTTGAACATTTGAATTTTAAAAATTGTTTCGAATTTCGATATTCTCTCCCTTCGGGAGATGTCCCGCAGGGACAGAATTTCAAATTTAAGATGCGACTGATTAAAATAAAATTGTCAAAATCTAAGTTTGGATGCAAACCCAAACACGGCCTCGGTCTTTTAGAGGTCGTTGTCTCCATCGGCATGATTTTTGCTTTTTTTGCCGTTATTGCCGCTGTTTCGTATTCTTTGCGCGCATTCCAAGAAAATCGATTTAGAATGGCCGCCTCTTACATTGTTCGGGCATCAATGGACAAAATAAGGTCTCTGCCCTTTGCCGCGCTTACCTTCCGCTCCAACGCTCCGCTTGCCGGCATTACTTTTAATATCGGAAATTGGAAAACTGCCGCCGACCCCGATGCTCCATCAGCCCCAAATGTCCTATATCTCCAAAAATCCGGCTTATTAATTGGCGATACCAAGGCCCTTATTTCCGCGCCTGCAACCAACGTTGAGAACGGCTCCATTGAAGCGAAGATAAAATTGAATTCATCGCCCCAAAATTCCTTGGCTGGAATTTTCTTCCGAAGCCAAGACAATCACAATTACTATCGTTTTATTTTTAACGCGGACGCCATCAAACTTGAAAAAGTTGAAAATGGCGCGCCGTCTGTTTTGTGGCAACAAACCAGAAGTTTCGCCACGTCGTCATTTTACACATTAAAAGTTTCACTCGCTTCGTCAAACATAACTTTGTCATTAGACGGCTTTGTTCTTACCTTACCCCCCCTGTCCGATTCTACGTTTGGCAAGGGCGATGTTGGTTTCGTTGTAATCGGCGATATTTTGCCTTCAATTGACGACGTGTCCATTATTTCGGGATTATCCTTCAATTGGAATTTTGACAATGTCGGCCCGCCTGACTTGCCAATTACCTGGGAACGGGCAAGTTTGTACGATTTGCCCCAAGGACAAGGATTTTTAACCGTTGAGGACATTGCTTCGGGAATAAAAAAGGTAATCATAAAATTAAATTGGACCACCCATTTTGGGCTAAAAACTCTTGAAGAGCAAACTTACATAACTTCGTATTAAATCGGGTATGAAAATGAAGGGGGTAACTCTAATTGAAACCATTATCGTCATCACAATTCTTGCCGTAACCTCAATGATTATGAGCGTAACTTTTATAACCCTGTGGCGCGTTTCCCAAATGAATCTTTCATCTTTTGAAACAAAATCCCAAGGCGGAATTACTATGCAAAAAATTGCCGACACAATCGAAGCATCTTCTTCTGTTCTCTCGTCTCGCGCCATTAACGGCGCAGCTTACACAACAAACGAAAGCTCGCTTGTTTTGCAAATTCCATCAATTAACTCAAGCAGTGAAATAGTCGCCGCCGCCTTTGATTACGCCGCCTTCGCCGCCTCGTCAACAGAAATTTTTATGGATATTGAGCCCTCGGCGTCCAGCGTAAGGCCCGGTGGAAAATTCGTTCTTGCCAATTTGGCAAAAGATATAAATTTCAGGTATAATAGCAGTACAAGCACAGATATAACCACAATTGAGATATTTATCCACACCGCCAAATCTTCTTATGGTTTAGACCAGATTTCCACGTTATCCACAGTTGCCCAGCTTAAAAATAAATAACACCAAAGACCGCAAACGGGAACGCCAAGCACCGCGAATTTAGCGGCACTTCGCGTTTCTGCTTTCGTGGTACTTCGTGTTATCTCAAACAAATGCTAATTTTAAACAGCACACAAAACGGTTTTGGGCTTGATATCGGCGATAAGTCTATAAAACTTTTGAGATTGGTTCTCAAAAAGACTTTTTTGCATAAAACAAAATTTATTGTCAAAAATTACGCGGAAGTCAGTTTGCCCGACGGCGCCATAGAAAAAGGCGAAATACAAAATGAAGACTTGGTGGTTGATTCCATAAATAAATTAATCAAAGAAGCCGGACGGCTTCCTTCGCGCGCCGTCATCGCCTCGCTTCCCGAATCAAAAACTTTCTTAAAAACAATCCAAATCACCGTTAAAAATAAAAAAGAAATTCCGTCGAAAATTATAGAATCTCTTCCCAAGATTATTCCTCTTGCCGCCGAGGAGGTTTATTTCGATTGGCAAATTATCGCCGGCGACGAAAAAGTCAAGAAGTCTGACTTCCTCGGGAAGTCAGACTTCGAAAAAACCTATACGATTTTTTTAGCCGCCGCGCCAAAAACAATTGTGGACAATTTTTTAAAAATATTAAACAAAGCCGATCTCCTGCCCATTGCCTTGGAACTGGAAGCGGTTGCCTTAACCCGCGCCCTTTTGGGAGAAAAACCCGCTGCGCGCAAATCTCTTTTTCACCGGGCAAAACAAGAAGTTGAGCAGGTAATGCCTCCCCGAGTAATTATTGATTTGGGAGCGACGCAAACGAGTCTTATTGTTGCCGAATCTCACGCGCCCGCCATGTCTATCAGCCTGCCGCTTTCCGGAAATTATTTAACGGAATTAATTTCTGAAAAATTAAAAATTGATTTGGCCAAGGCGGAAGAAATAAAAAAATTCTGCGGCGTTGACGCCAGAAAATGCGACAATAAAATTATACCTGTTTTGGGCGGTTTTATTGAAGATATTTGCAAAAGAATTTTCAAAGCGCTAAAAACTTATCCCGACCTGCCTCCGTCAACCAAAATGCCTCCAATCCTCCTTTCGGGCGGCGGGGCCAATATGCTAAAAATTGATTCCGTGATGGCGCGCAATTTAAAAATAAAAACAATAAAAGGAAATCCGTTTGAAATTTGGGGAATTGAATCTAAAAATAAAAAACTTAACGACTCTCCCCTTTCTTCAAGCACGGCAATCGGCCTTGCTCTGCGCGCCGTTATTTATCCTTTCCCCAGCAACCGCCATTAATTATTCATCCTCGAATTTATCCGTTTGTTCGGCTTCGGGAGCCTTGTTCGGCTTCGTAAGCCCAGCTGGGCTTACGAAGCCGAACAAGTAATTTAACCCACGCTCATGCTAATCGTTAATCTGTTACCCGAAAATACCAAAAATAACCTTAACCGCAAAATTATTTTAACTTCTGTTAAAAATATAAGCGGGCTGTTTTTGACAGCGCTGATATTTGTCGGCATTATTTTAATTTTAGCAAAAACAATTTCTATCAATAACTTTAATAACGCCATTGAACAGGCGACATTAATTTCCCGCGAATACGGCGGCATTAACCAAGACATACGAAAAATAAACAGCCAAATCCTGGAAACAAAACAAATTCAAAAAGATTATATAATTTGGAGCGATTTTATAAAAAAAATTATGCCGCTTATTCCCGCGGAAATCAGCATCAATTATTTTTCCGCGTCTTCGCAAGGCAAAACCGTTTCTTTAAAAGGCCAGGCGTCTACCCGCGAAAGTTTGTTAACTTTCAAAAAAAATCTTGAGGGTTCAGCGCTTTTCTCAAAAGTCGAAATACCAATCTCGTATTTTATGTCACGGGAAAACATCAGTTTTGAAATTAATTTAGCCACATTAGAAAAAACTTTTAGGTAAAAACAAATTGCAGAAGTAAAATGGCACAGGTCGTAATATGAAAAATCGGCGTAAATGGCTAAGCCGCCGAAGGCGGCCGCCATCCCGGCGGCCGCAGGGCGCCTAGGGATCTGCGTAATTATCTGCGTCATTCTGCTTCTACTTCTTAAAACCATGGAAACAAATCCACAAATTAAAAATGAACCTGTTTTACAACCCGCCACGCCTCAGCCAGCGCCAAAAATTAAATTTCTCCAAAAGCCGGCGTGGTTTGATTTTATTTTGGAACACACTTTTGCCGTAACTATCGGTATTTTCATAATTTTAAGCTTTTTTGTGGTTATTTTTGTCATTTTGCCGTCTATTCAAGAAATTAACCGTTTAAATCAACAAATATCTGTTTATAAAACGGAGCTGGAAAAAAAATACCAGGAAAGATTCAGTGTCCGCCAAACCATTACTGATTTGGAAAAAGCAAAAAAAATTGTTCCCTCCTTAAACCCGGCATTCATTTCAAAAGACGGAGAAATAGATTTTGTTGAAATGCTTGAAAATATTGCCGATAAAAACAATCTAACCCTGCAACTCGGGCTCCGCGCCTTAAATTCAAACCACAACAAATTTCTCTCGCCGTTTGAAATTTCGCTAACTCTTGAGGGCGGTTTTGCCAACGATGTTAAGTATTTGGAAGAACTGGAAAAACAAAATACTTATATCAACATACAAGATATTTTAATATATAAAAAAAGCGCTGTCACCCTGCAAATAAAAGGCACGGTTTGGAAAATGAATGAATAGAATTTATGTTTAATAAAAAATTAATCACAACTCAAAAATTGGTCCAAGCAATGTTTACCGGCTCGCTTTTATTGATTTTAATTTGCCTTGTTGCCACCGGAATTTATCTTTACAGCCATTTTTATAAAATTATCGCCCAAACCGAAGAAATTATCATCATTGAGCATCAAGCGCTTCTGGAACCGGTCAAAATAAATCTGCTTGATGAGGTGTTAAAAAATATTGAATTAAAATTAAAAGACGGTTTAATCACCGCCCCGATTTCCCGCGATCCGTTTAATGAATAAGTTGCTATCTTTGTTCGTCTCCTTTGATCGGCTCCGGGAGCCCCGAGGGCTCCCGGAGCCGATCAAAGTTTAAACAAAAATAATACCCCGTCACTAAAATGTGACGGGGCTTTTAAAAAATCTTTTCAAAAATTACGGAAAATTCCTTTTTAAACGCAATGAAGATAAAGGCTTTGCCTTAATCACGGTTTTATACTGATCCAAAAGTTTAACTTGGGAACACTCCGTGTCCTGACACTTGTAGGACACGGAGTGTCCAACAGTCGCCGCCCATCCATCGCCCGCCAGCAACTTAATAGCCTCATTAAGAGCGTCAGCCGGCGAAGTTTCCTTGTCAGGCGTAATTCCACCCACATACTTAATACCGCCGGGATTTGTCCATTCCCACTTTGTTACCCGCAATTGCGAACCGTCTTCAAAGTTGGTAACCCCTTGCGTCGCAGTCTTTCCGAACGTCTTTTCACCCACCAAACGCACGCGCATACTCAAGTGATATTTTAACGCGGAAGCGAGCCCCTCGGAAGCCGAAGCGGTGTTTTCATCTGTCAAAATGATTGTTTCTAAATTTTTTAACTTGCCGCCAACTTTGCTTTGGATTGAGTAGTCGTCCTCGGTCGCGCCGTTAGGATATCTTCTGACCTGCAAAATTTTCCCTGGCAGCCACGCATTAGCGATTTTCTGCATTATAGAGATGTCACCGCCGGGGTTATCCCGCAAATCCAGAATCAATCCTTTAGGTTTGTTCTTTAAAATTTCGGACACCGCATTTTCAAATTCCTCCGCAACGTCGCCTTGGAAAGAAAGAATCTGTATGTAAGCGATTTCGTTCAGCATTTGCCAGCGCACGCCGCGGATTTTAAACGTTGTGCCAACTTCAAACTTCATTTCAACTTCAGTTTTCTGCTGATACTTTAACACCTTGAACTTATGCGCGCCAAGCGTATTGATTTTGTCGGAAAGCTCGGACCACTCGCAATCGTCAATTGACAAAACAATATCTTCAAGCCACAATCCCGCTTCAACCGCCGGCGAATCGTAATAAATGGCAGTGATTTGCAAACCTTCGGGCGCCACCATATATCCGATTTCGTCTACAAGTTCGTTTCCGGGCAAAAATTCGGCCGCTTCCTCGGTTTCTTGCGGGGTTAAAAATCTCGTATATTTATCGTTAACTGACGATGCGATGCTTTTTAATACATTGGTAAACATTTCATTCTGCGACGGCTTTTTATAAGAATCGCGCGCAGCGCTATCCCACACCTGCCAAAATTTTTTCGCTTTAAACGCGCCGCCCGTTTTCCAGCCGGGAAAGCAATAAAACCCAAGGTAAATGCCCATAAACATCCCCACAACCACGAGAATGGCTGTGTAAATAAAATAAGGTAGATACCGTTTAAGAGTCTTATTTTTAACAGATTCAACAACAAGAAAAATCAAAGAAGCGATAATAAGCAGACTCAAAAATCCAATAACCAATTCCGATTCCCAATTTGTGTAAAAAACAGCAATTTTTGACATTTTCAATCTCCTTTATCTTCAATTTATATTCAATTTTTAAGGTGCGTTTATCTTGTTAAAGCCTTATTGCTTTAACATAATAATATACCCGAAATGAGATTTTTTGTCAACCGGCTGCGCTGGTTCATGTTACAGTTGACACTGAAACCACGACATATGTTTAAAGATGAGTTATTGTATAGAGTTAATCTTAACTCTATACAACTTATGCAAACCAAGGCCGAAAATCTTTTAAACCCCT
>Ga0265296_1002332_pt1 | contig 19353 bp, 23 predicted proteins | sample MunlanPumphouse1_FD_189073 | JGI IMG/M metagenome (GOLD analysis project Ga0265296, IMG submission 189073) | Groundwater microbial communities from a municipal landfill in Southern Ontario, Canada - Pumphouse #1 | ecosystem: Environmental > Aquatic > Deep subsurface > Groundwater | place...
TCCTTAAAAAATAATTTAAAAAATTATGAAAAAACCTCTTTTAATCCTCATTTTAGTCATTCTCGCTCTGGTAGTTGTCGGCGGAGTTTGGTGGTACATGAATAAAGATAAAAATGTGACTGGAGTTCCCGGCGGGAATGACAATCGCGCGGTGGGCGGAAATAATTTGAATCAAAATCTTTTGCCGAACGACGAAAATGTTTTTGCCAATGACAATTTTTCCTTAACTTACCCGGCAGGCTGGCGTTCGGTTCCGGCTATGACTGGCGTCGCGGCGATGATCGTCCGGGGAAATGAAAATATCACCGATCCCGAAGCGAAGAAAATGAATTTCCAAAGTTATTTGGCTGTTTCTTACGACTCGGCGGAAGGAAAAACAAAAGACGAGGTTATCGAATATTTGAAAACCGAATTGCGCTCGGCGATTCCTGAGGCAATTTTCTCCCGTGAGAATTTTTTAACCATAAACCAGCGCGAGGCCTACGCCACGGAAGTAACTTTCCGCAAAAGCGGTATTGATTTTCACGTCTTGATGATTGCCGCGTGGGGAAATGAAAACGATCTTTGGATTCTTTCTTACAATACTTTGGAAAGTTTATGGCAAGGTTATACTTCTGATTTTGAAAAAATAACCCAATCGTTTATTGTGAAATAATATGTCCGAACAAAAAGATCGCGGGGAACCGCAAGTGGAAAGTAGGGGAATGAACGAGGCGGAAGTGCTCCAAAAAATGCGTGAGGCGACCGGGCGGGAAGATTTGGAGATTGCTCCGGAGACGGTTTTGCACGGCAAGCAGGGTGAGGTGACAACGCTTGGAACAAAAACCATTTGGAACAAGACGCCGGATGAAAACGGCGTCTATCATGGATTTGCTTTTTGGTATGCTCCGGCGGAAGGAAAAGAAGGGCGTCGTTGGTTTAAAGATTTTGATAATATTATTTTCAGAGTCGACTGGGCGGGGGTGAAGAAGGGAGAGATTATTGAGGAAGACGAGGAGGAGGGACAGGAAGTGATCGCGGATTGGTAATTGAAGGATTTATAAAAAGCGGTCTTCACGGCCGTTTTTTGTTTAATAAATTTTTTTGTGATAAAATTATAAAATAACAAATCATCCTCGCCCCTTCGGGGAGAGGGTTGGGGTGAGGGGGAAGAATTTAATTTTTAAATTCAAAAAATCTATGCTTAACCTTTTTGAAGGAGGAATAAAAGGTCGGCTCTTTAACAATCCCGCCGAAGGCGGGGAAAAAGTCCCGCAGGAGTGCGGGACAAGGAGGATGGTCATGAAGAAGGGAATCGTTTCCGTGGTGGCGTTGCTTGGCGCGTTGGTTTTGGTCGGTTGGGGTTGCGGTCCTAGGACCGCGGCGCCCGCTGACACAAACTCGGATACGGACGTCGTGTCCGAGGGTTCCTCTGACAGTGCGCCAGAAGTCACGTCCGAGACGGTCGGAGAAGTTCCGGCCGGTTGGACAGAGTATCGGGACGAACGCTTCGGATTTTCGTTCCAGTATCCAGAGGGGTGGGACCTACGGGTAGTTAGTAGTGCTCCTTTTGGTTGGAACGAGAACAACTATGAGATGGAGGAAACCAAATTACGCGAAGTTGGTGGCGACGATTACTTTAGCGTGTATTCGTTTGCTGTCGCTTCGAATCCGTCTCATCTATCGGTGCGCGAATGGCTGACGGCGAATAATCGTGTGGGCGAAGCGCTCGAGTTACGCGACACGACGATCAGTAGCACGCTCACTGGCGTTGAGCTTCGCGCGTTGACTCCAGAAATCGGATCACCCGACGAGAGAGCATTTCCTGGAGTTCTTGCTTTTAGCGATCCGGAGGGAAATTACATTTTCTTTCCGGAACTAGGGCAAGAACGCGAGATATTCGGGGACTATGGGACTACGCCTGAGGCATTTGAAAACCAAGTACTCACCACTTTGAAGTTTGGGAGGTAGAGAAATGAAAAAGTCACAGACGTGGATTGTTGTACTGGGTTTGTTATTGCCACAGGTTGCTTGGGGAGACGATCCTTGCGCGCCGTGTGGCGGGAATTGTGGGGAAGCGCTCGGCACCCTGAGTGGAGTTGACGCATTTTCGAATGGTGCGCGTGGCAATTGCACCGGCACCGGACGCGGATTCTACCAGTGCGTGGAATACGCAAAGAGGTTCCATGGGCAAATTGGTGTACGCTGGGGGAATGCCAACCAGATATTCGGCCGCGCGGGAAGACTCGGCTTGAGGCCTTTCCAAAACGGAGAAACAGAAGCGCCGCGGCAAGGTGATGCGATTACTTTTCAGGGTGGCCGCTATGGACACATAGCGGTTATCTACGAGGTGGGGAGTAACTTCATCACGCTCATCGAACAGAATTGGCACAACATTCCAGACCACTTTCGGCGCCTTTCGATGGCTGTTGAGGGTGGGCGGTACACAGTTGCGAGTGACAGCAGAAACTACACCGTTGAGGGATGGTTACGTTCTGATTCCGACCCCACTACGACCGACGATGACGGCGATGGGCTTGCCGAATCCGAAGGCGACTGCAACGACACGAACCCTGACATCCATCCTGGTGCGGGGGAACGGTGCGACAACCTTGACAACAACTGTGCCGACGGTGTGGACGAAGAACCCGCAGCGAGTTACTCCTGCCGTGACAGCGTGGATTGCACCGAGGATATCTGTATGACTGACGTCCATGACTGTACCAATCGCGCTATCCACGCCGCTTGTGAAGACGGCGATCCTTGCACCACGAATCTCTGCCTTCTCTGGGTCGGCTGTCGAGCAATCCTGAGAGACGAGGATTTGGACACCTACACGGATTCATCATGCGGCGGTGATGATTGTAACGACGGTGATTTTGATATTCATCCTGACGCCCCAGAACGGTGCAACTATCTGGATGACGACTGCGACGGCGAGGCAGACGAGGATTGGCGAACCGGTTTCTCGGTTGACCTTGGCGAACCATGCGAACACGGGGTAGGCGAGTGCTATCGAACCGGTGTTTGGGATTGCGAACCCCTGCACCGCGGTACGGTCTGCACTGCCGAGATTGTTTCCGGCACGCCCGAAACCTGCGATGATTTGGACAATGACTGCGACGGAGAGACGGACGAGGACTGGCTGGAACTCGGCTTTGTCTGCGGAACGCCGCCGTGCGAAGGGACATACATCTGTTTCTCGGACGGCTTGACTTCATACTGCAACGTAACTCCCGGTAGTTCGGAGATCTGCGATGGCGTGGACAACGACTGCGATGGCGAGACTGACGAATCTCCAGCGGAACTTGCCTGCGCCGACGCGAGCGATTGCACCGAAGACGTCTGTCTTTTCGGGCTTTGCCAAAACGTAGCTCGCGACCGCGACCACGACACCTACGCGGATGATCTCTGCGGCGGCAGTGACTGCAACGATCTGAATCCGGCGGTCTGGGCGTACACTTTCACTGAGTCGCGATTTACGAACTCAATCGGCGGCTCGCACCTTCCAATGTTGGTGTGGACCGGATCTGAATTGGGCGTTGTTTGGCAAGATCAGCGCGACGGCAATCCCGAGATCTACTTCGCTCGGGCCAACACTTCACTTGCCAAAATCGGCGATGATATCAGGGGAACAAACGCTATGGGTAACTCACGCGATCCAGCGGTTGTTTGGATTGATTCCGGTTATGGTCTCGTCTGGGTTGACGATCGTTCCGGAGTTACGGATCTCTACTTCACTCGTCTTGGTGTTACTGGCCTGGAAATTGGCGACGACATACAGTTGACCAACAACACCCTTGGTCACTCAAGCTACACCCCATCGATGGTTTGGACCGGAAGCGAATACGCCATCGCTTTTGTGGACAGGATGTATGATACCTACATTGATCTCATCAGGTTAAACCCCGACGGAACTCCGGTCGGTCCAAGTGTTCGTCTTGTCGCGGACACACCGTCATTTGAACCAAGTTTCGTTTGGACGGGGATTGAATACGGCTTATCTTGGTTGGCGTTGCCCCATGATGTGGGTTTCGCCCGGTTCACTTCTACCGGTTCAAGAATCGGAGCAATTATTGGCATCCCGGATTTGTCTGCGCGGTCGGTTACACCCAGACATCATCTTGTTTGGCAGGGTTACGAGTTCGTCTTGGTGTGGTCGTCTGATTCGACTGATGACAGCGAAATCTACTTTGGGAGAGTTGATCCGAGTGGGGTGGAAATAGGGTCAGAAGTCCAGGTCACCGATAACCTCGATCAGTCTGAACTTCCCACGATCGCTTCGCGCGGGAATGAATACGGCCTTACCTGGGAGGAAAATCCCAGTGGTTTGGGCGGGCCATCCTACTTCGTCCGTTTGGATAGAGAGGGCAACAAGCTTGGTTCGGAAATCGAAGTATCGAGCAGTCAGGGCGGCGGTGAAAGAGCGTCTCTGGTCTGGACAGGCCACGAGTACATTCTTGTTTGGCCCGATAGCCGCGACGGGGACTGGGAAATATACCTCGGCCGCGTGAGTTGCGGCTGGTAGACAAAAAGGAGCCGAAAGAAAGAGCATAGACGAAAACGCGAAAACCGTCTCTCGCGAGAGGAGGAGAGGCGGTTTTTTTATTAACTGGCCCGAAATTTTCGAGCACTTGTGCGAAGAAAGTTTATCTACAAACAAATAACCCCGTCCTAATTTTGCTATGACAGAATAAAAAAATAAAAAATTTATACTGATAATACTTATCTTTCCGCGAAGCGCGCGTGCCGAATAGGCACATCCCGTTTTGGGCGCAGCGCTTCGCTATAAGTTTAATCGCAAAATTGGGTCGGGGTCGTGTCCACCATTTTTCTTTTGACTCGGCGCCGATTTTGTGGGATAATTTATATTGGCTTAATAATTTTGTAAGAAGTATTTAACGTAAGGATCATTTCATTTTGATATATTGTATACACCCTTAAATTAAGTAATCGGTAAATGGTAATTAGTAATTAAGGAGAGGAATAAATATGAAAAAAAATTTAATCGTACTTATTGTGGTAGCGGTCATTTTGCTCGGTGCGGGATGCGCGGTGGAAAATAAGAATGGAAGTATTAATGGTAATACAAACGGCAACGCAAACGCGCCCGGGGAGTGGAGTGTTTTGGATTTAAGTAATCGCGGGTTAACTTCGGTGTCTGTTGATATTTTTAATGACACAAGCATTACCGAATTAAATCTTTCGTACAACAATTTAACCGGCGCCCTGCCGTCGCAAGTTCAAAAACTGAAAAATTTGGAATTTTTAGATTTAAGTTATAATAAATTTACTGGCGTGCCGGCCGAAGTCGGACAGTTGAGAAAACTAAAAATTTTGGATTTATCAAATAATCAGTTGACTGGCTTGCCTTACGAAATTGGAAATTTAACCCAATTAGAAATTCTGGACGTTTCGGGCAATGATTATTCTGAAGCAGATTTGGCAAAAATTGTTTCCACCCTGCCGAATACGCAGATATTGAAGTAATTGGTAATTAGTAAATAGTAATTAAAAATATGAACAAATTTTTAATCGTTCTCGTCGCGATTTTAATTTTATCCGCGGGCGGAGTTTTGCTTTGGCAAAATTTTGGTAATCAGAATGAAGAGCCCACGCCGATTTTTTGCGCGGCTGACGCCAAACTCTGCTCGGACGGTTCGTATGTAAGCCGAGTCGCGCCCAGTTGCGAATTCGCGGCTTGTCCCTTGCCCACTGGTTGGAAAATCTATCGCGATCCGGCCGGAGCGTTTGAATTTCAGTATCCGGAAAAGTTGACGACAAAATATATCGACGCTTTTGAATGGCCGCCGACCGTGACAATTGCTGACGGAGAATTTTCTTGCGAAAAGATTAATCTGGGCGATGGCCCGCCGGAGCGCATGATTCCGCGGATGGTGGACGGGCGGCAATATTGTGTGACAGACGCGAGCGAAGGCGCGGCCGGGAGCACTTACACAACTTATACATATACTACAGCGCGCGAGGGAAAATTGATTTCTCTAAATTTTGTTTTACGCTATCCGCAATGTTTAAATTATGACGACCCGCAAAAAAGTGAATGCCTGGCCGAGCGGGAGGCGTTTGATTTGGATGGAGTGATTGATAGGATTGTGGCGACATTGGTGTTAGAGTAACGAGTAGCGGGTAATGTGTAACGAGTAAATGGAAAAATTGAAGCGGCTGGCCGGCCGCTTTTGTTTTGACTTAACGCCAATTTTGCGAGATAATTCATTTAAGATTATTAATTTATTTTTATGAATTACGTGGAAATTCTCCAAATCGTCTCAATCGCCCTTGAAGGTCTGATCGCCCTCGTTGCGGCCGTGGCTGCTTTTCGCGGACGGTCGTACATGTACGGCCTGGCTTTTACCTTCGCAATTTACGTTTTCTACGATCTCACAAAACTTTACGGCTGGGGCGTGCCGCAAAACGCGCTTTCCATAATTTTCCTTGTTGCGACTCTTTCGGCTCTGGCCTCGGTTTGGCGAATTTCCCGTCGGAGATAATTTGATGTCTACAAAACTTGATCAATATTTTAAACGTCCTCTTGGTTTAATTTTGATCGTCGCCTACAAGGGCGTTTGGGGTCTCGTGGAAATTATTTTAGGTATTCTCGCTCTGATTTTCAGTTCCGTGATTCGCCACGTGGCGGCGAGCAATTTTATCCACGAGTTAATCGCCCGGGAACTCGCCGAAGATCCGCAGGGGATTTTTATCAACTGGCTCGCGGTCCACGATCCGAGCGGAATTTTGCAAAGATCAATTTCTTTGGGGTTCGGCCTTGTCATTTTAGGGGTAATTGATTGCGGCATCGCACTCGCCGTCTGGTTTCGCTCCTGGTTCATCCGGGATATTGGCATTGTTTTTTTCTCCGCTGTGGCAATTTATGGCATCGCTTCGCTTTCCGTTGATTTTTCCCTTTTTAAACTCTTGGCTATTATTTTAAATCTTTTGGTTCTTTTCTATTTTTGGCAAACCATGCCGAAACATTTAGGGCCAAGGAAAAAAGTAACGCGTAACGAGTAATGGGTAACGCGTAAATTGAAATTATTTTTAAAAATAAAATTATGAGAAAAATTATCGTCGCGCAGTTTGTCGTCTTGCTCCTGGGCACTCTTTTTGCTTGGGGAAATTTTAGCTATGAACTTTATAATTGGTTAAATCGACGCGCTTGCACCCTGGGTTGCCCGACTTATTTTGGTCCAAATCCGTTTTTAACGCCGTGTTTTTATGGCGCGCTGTTTTTTACCACGGCTTTTGTTCTTTCAGCCCTACTTTTGGCAAAGAGCGGAAAGACAAAATAGTTTAAGTAATTTAATTAATAAATTTTAAAAACTATGGGTACGCGCAAGAAAATTTTTGCGTTTCTAGCCATCGTAGCCATGATTTTGGTCGCAAGTCCAACCGGCGCGGCCGAATTCCGAGCCGGAGAAGAATTTGCTTTGGGTAAAGACAAAATAATTTCCGACAATCTTTACACGGCTGGAAGTAACGTCATTTTAAGCGGTAAAGTGGAAGGCGATTTACTCGCGGCCGGGGGAACAATTCTTTTCACCGGTGAGGTGAGGGATGATTTAATGGCGGCTGGCGGAACAGTGAGTTTAGTTGGAATAGTTGGCGGCGATCTTCGGGCCGCGGGCGGAACAGTGACGGTTAGCGGAACGACAGTGGGGGAGGCGGTTGTGGCCGGCGGAGAAGTGAGCATTACAGAAGAAGCAACTTTTGCCAAAAGTGTAATTTTGGCTGGCGGAATGGTAACTTTTTCCGGGGCGACCGAGAGCGGTCTTCAAATTTACGGTGACGAAGCAGTCATAAATGGCAAGGTGACGGGCGACGTCTTTGCTCGGGTTCACAAATTAACTCTGGGCCCGAACGCCGCAATCGAAGGGTCACTTTCTTATGAAGCGAAGGAAGAAGCGGTTTTTGATCCAGCCGCGGTTGTCCGAGGAAGAGTTGATTTTAAACAACTTGAAGGATGGGAGACCGGAGCGAAAAATGCTTTTTGGGCGATTTTCTGGGGGATGTGGCTTTCAAAACTCCTGTCGGTCTTAGTGGTTGGTTTGCTTTTACTCTTTGTTTTCGGACGTCAGACCGAGGAGTTTGTTAAGAAAAATTTAAAAGAATTTGGTTGGGATTTTCTGCGCGGCTTGGCTATTGCCATCTGCTTGCCGATCGTCGCGGTCATTTCTTTTTTCACGGTAGTCGGGGCGGTTCTCGGAGTAGGCGGGTTACTCCTGTATTTTTTCTTGATGGTTTTATGTTCAGCTCTGGCGGGGATGGCGCTTGGAAGTTTAGTTTGGAGAATCGTGGCGCGGAAAAAAGAATATCATTTTGATTGGAAAACAGTGTTGATTGGTATTGTCTTGATGAGTTTGCTCAAATTGATTCCTTACGTTGGTTGGGCTTTCCTTTGCATTTTCTTCTTGGCCGCTTTCGGCGGTTTGTGGACCACGCTTTATCGGCATTTTTCCCCCAAGAAGTAGCAAGAGTAAAAATAAGAGGTAAAAAATTATCGCGTCTCTCGGGCGTCGCCGGATTTAGTTTTGGTGTGGAGATTTGTTTCTAAAAAAGATGGAAAAGAATAAAAAAAGAAGTTGTGGTTTTTGGCGGTTTTTTTCGCCTCTTTTTTGTGGTATAATGGGAAAATAATTATTAAGCGCGTAAAAATATGGAAGTTCAAAAAATGAAGGACTTTATGAACCCGACTGAACTTGAACAAAAACACACGCCGGTCATTGAACGAGTCGGGACCGGAGGTGAAGTTTTAGTTCGGGTTGGGCTCGTGTCGCATCCGACGGAAGAGGCACATCATATTCTATGGATTGAACTTTACCGAAACAAAACGCTCGTGGAACGGAAAAACCTTGAAGTCGGCAAGCGGGCTGAAGCAATTTTTGAAATTTCCGACTTAAAACCGGAAGATATTTTGATGGCCCGCGAGGAATGCAATATCCATGGGCTTTGGGAAAGCGTTTAGGATTGAAGTAATTAGTAACTGGTAATTAGCAATTAGAAAATGTATGGAATTTTTGACGACAGTGCCACTTATTTTTGGTCGGCCGGCTAATATTTGGTTGGGTATTATTTTGGGTGTGCTTTTACTTTTTCAAATTTATCTGGGCATGATGATGGTGCGGGGGAGAATGAATCTCCTGAAACTTCATAAAATTAACGCCACTCTGCTTTTGCTTGTCGCGCTCGCCCACGCTTATTGGGGTTTAGGGATTTGGTTTTTTAATTTTCAGATTAAATAAATAATTTCAAAAAATTTATGACAAGAAAAATTTATTTTGTCGCTTTCGCGTTTTTGGCCCTGGTAATGCTTGGCGCCGGCTGTTATGGAACATCGCCCGCTCCCGCGCCGGAAACAAATACGCCAGTGGTCAATGTTCCGGAAATAAACATTGTTGTCCCGACGAATGAAAACGTACCGGCAAACGTTAATCAGCCCGCGGAAGAGTATCCCACTTCGGCCGCGATCTTGCTTCAAAATTTTTCTTTTGCTCCGGCGACCGTGACTATTGCCGCGGGCGGCTCGGTGACTTGGACAAACCGCGACTCAGTAAATCATACGGTCACGGGTAGCGGTTGGGGGAGTGAATTGTTTGGAAAAGATGGAATTTTTACTAAAAAATTTGACGAGCCGGGAACTTTTCCTTACCACTGCACGCCTCATCCTAACATGACTGGCACGGTGATCGTGAAATAAGGGTAGATGCCCCGTTAGAAGTCCTCAGTGAAAAAATTTAGCGAAAATTTTTCGTTCGAAACAATATTCGTATATTCGTACTAAATTCGTAATTCGTAGATTTTATGAAAATGTGGGTCTGTAATAATTGCGGCTTCATTCACTCCGGCGACCGGCCACCCAAAAATTGTCCGCGCTGCGGCTCGGAGGCGGGCGAGTTTAATTTGATGCCGGTCGTGCCGTCATCCGAACGCGCCAAGGCCCTGAAACCGACGGACTATTTAATTATCAATGGCTCAAAACATCGCGCGCACAATACGCGGTTTTTCGCCGAGATGGCGGCCGAAGTTTTCCGTGAACAGAAAAAATCATGCCAGATTATAAATTTGTGCGAGTATCGGGTTGACCTCTGCTGGCATTGTTATTCTATGTTTCAGGATCTTTGTCACGATCCTTGTCAAAATCAAGATGATGATATGAAATATTTTTATCCCTTGCTAAAAAAGTGTAAAGGATTTATAATTTGTTCGCCGATTAACTGGAATAATATGTCGGCACTTCTGAAACATTTTCTTGATCGCCTGACGGCGGTGCAAAACATGTTTTTGGTGAACGGGACGACGCCGATGCTCGGAAAAACTTACGGCCTTGTGATCAACGGTCACGAAGACGGTGCGTACAAAACGGCCTTTGATATTTTAATGTATTTGCAAAATATGGGTTCGGTCCTCGCGCCTTTTGGTATCGCTTATACAACGCATGGAGCAAATTTTAAAACCGAAGAAGATAAAAAATATTTTACGAGTGATAAGCGAACGCGGGAATTTGTCCGGGCCGTGGCCAATAATGTCATAAAATTTTCCGAAGCCAAATTTGATTACAAAAAAAATATAATTCCGGCTTGTGAATAATAATTAATTTTTTTGAAAATATGGTGCAAGACAATCAAGAAAATTTTACCAAGTGCGGCTGCACACCGTGCCCGAGCTATAACGCTTGCATGAGCGGCGGCCATCAGAAACTTTTTTGCAGTAAAGATAAAAGTTCCTGCGAAGTGCCGATGAGCGGTTGTATTTGCATGAATTGCGTTGTCCACCAAGAAAATCATCTTAATTCGGGGTATTATTGTTTAAAGGGAAAAGCAGAATAAAATTTTAGATATTAACTTTTAATCTTAAAATTTTTATGCCAGTCAAAAAAGTCGACGAACATTATCGTTGCAACGTTTGCGGCAACGAGACAACCGTGACCGAGGTCGGGGGTGGGACGTTAGTTTGTTGTGAAGAAGAGATGGAGTTGATCGAGGGCGTGGAAGGTAGCGAGGGAGAAGAGAGCGAAGAGGAAATTTAATTCTGTAATTTTTGTCTTATGCCAAAGACCCAAGAAAATTTACGGCGGGCTTTCGCGGGAGAATCGATGGCTCGCAATAAATACACTTTTTTCGCGGCGAAAGCTCGGGCGGAAGGTTTTGAGGGAATTGCCAGAGTTTTTGAGGAAACATCCGATAATGAACGGGCCCACGCCGAGCGCGAGCAGAATTTTATGAAAGGCGAGGTGATTACGAGTTTTTTAAATTACGGTGTGCCGGCGGTCGGCAGTACGGCGGAAAATTTGGAAGCCGCGGCGGCCGGAGAACATTGGGAATGGAATGAGATGTACCCGGGATTTGAAAAAATCGCCCGCGAAGAAGGGGAAAAAGAAATCGCCGATATGTTCAAAGAAATTGCCGAGGTGGAAGAGCAGCACGAAAAAAGATACCAGATTATTTTAGCGAAAGTGAAAGAGAAAATGGTTTTTAAAACCGAACAGCCGATTCGTTGGAAATGTTTAAACTGTGGTTATGTGCACGAAGGCCCAGAGGCGCCGGCCAAGTGTCCCGCCTGCGGCAAACCCCGCGCCTACTATGAACCGTGGGCTCAGAACTACTAAACGAAAATTTAGTGAATAAAAAATCCGTCTCGCAATACTGCGGGACGGATTTTATTTAAACGATAAATTTTTTTAGGTGAGACAAGATAAATAACTACGCCGCTCTCCTTACTTTTTGCTCTTCTTTTTTTACTATCTCTGATCCCAGGTCGTAAAGGGGCGAGAAATCTAGTTTGCCATTTTCGTCGCGTAGTTCGGCAGTCGGAGATATTTCGCCCCCTCTTTTTGCCAGTTCTTTTTCCCAAGGATAACTGCCCTTGACTTTAATTCCCGCGTCGCCCGGCTCTATCCTTAATGGTTCCCTGGAGTAGCTTTTTTTAGTTTGAACAACAAAACCGTTAGAAAAGGGGTACGCGTCGAAACCTCTGCCGTGGCGTTCCCAAAACGTATTTGATGGGTCTTTCATCATATCTTGCAGTTGGGGGGTGGCGTGGCTGGTCCATCCCAACCTTGATTTATAGGTAGTGCCCGGGTTGTAACTTTCTTCATGGCCCACGTATCGGGGGTTCATCGGGTGGTCGGCATCACTTCTGCAACCCGTGGCGCCGAAGCGTTCCAGGGCATAAAGAATCGCCGCCCCGTTTGCCTCCCTAACTTCTTTTGTTAAATCCATTCCCGGTGGCATCCAAGAATTTATAACAAGATCGTAGTGTTCGGGTGCTTGCCGGATGTGTCTTTCCAATCCTTCAGTGGCATCAGCAACATGTTTTCTCCAGCCCTTCATGTAGAGATCAATAAATCGGATCATTCGGCCCGTCTCTTCGTCTTCTTGATAGTCAAATTTTGCTAAAAATTCTTTTGCATCATCTGTGAGCGCCCCGGGCCAATCTATATCAAAATTTTCTCTAAGAATATTTAGGTAGCGTCTTATTGATTCTCTGTCCAAGGTGTTCGCATCTTCCCGTTCTCGTATTTCTGTAATTACTTTTTGTAAGTCAGTCGCTTTGCGTTGTCCCTCCGCGATTATTTCTTTTCTTCTTTTCAACAAACTTATTATTTTGGGATTGTCACGATATTGCTCAGCGTCAAAATCGCCTCCGCGCTGTTCTCTAAATTTTAACTGAGGATTGTCTTGATAAAATTTAGAGGCCGCTTCAACAGACGTTTTGTCAGGATCGACTACCGTGTATTCAATTTCCAAACCGTTTTCTTTTGCCAAATCGGTGATTAATTTTCCCAGCGCTCCGCTCGCCCCGCCAATGTCAACGATTCTTATGGGTTCAGCGTTGCCCTTCTCGCCTTCTTTTATCCGCGTTTCATGCATTTGTTTAGCCAAGGCCAAAATTCTTCCAATTTCTTCCTTCCTGGGAACAAACTGCATAGGAAAGGTCTCTACAAATCCTTCCAGATTTTTTACTTTATCAAGGTCCACAAAATCAACCGTATAGTTGCGATTTTCTAAACATTCATCGGAGTATCGTCTTACTCTGATAAGGATTCCTCTCAACTCTCTCGCGGCCTCTTCATATTCTTTGTCAAAATCTTCATCAGGCATTTCGGTGTAGCGTTCGAGGAGTGTTTGATATCTTTTTTTAAATTCTTCTATCCGAGTGCGTTCTTCTTCTAAATTCTTTTTTAATTTTTCGCGTCTTTCGTCTTTGTTGCGGGGATTTTCTAATGATGTCCGATATCCTTTTTCGATCTGTTCAGGGTCGATTGATTCAGTTAAAATTTTTCTTAAGTCCGGTGAGCGTTCTGACATAAAATTATTTAGAAGCCGCCATTATATTGCGAATATAACTCTCGGCTGTTTTAATTTTTTCGTTCAACCGCTCGATTTTTTTCTCGCGATCTGTCTGTTTGTTTTTTTGATTTTTCAGCGCTGTTTTTCTCATATATTTAAGGTGTTTATAATTGAAATTACTAGTTAAATAATATCAAAAAATGATAATTCTGTAAATGATTAAAATAAAAAATCCGTCTGCCAAATTGGCGACGGATTTTTTGGTGGGCGGCACAGGAGTCGAACCTGTGACCTTTACAATGTCAATGTAACGCTCTAACCAGCTGAGCTAGCCGCCCGCAAACCGTATAATAATATTTTATACGATTATTTTAAAAAAGCAAGTGTTCTTTTGTGTTTTGTCGTCCGGCGGCGTATACTTAAATGAGATAAAGGTCGAAAGGGGTTTAAAAATTAAGAAATGTAAAACATTTATGAAATCAAAGATTAGTGTCATTTTAGTTATTCTCGTGATAGTTATTTTGGGCGCGGGAGTATATTTGTTTATGTCTCTGCAGACCGCCAATGAGAAAATTCAGACATTAGAAAATGAGAAGGCAGCGCTCCAGGCAAAAATAGATAAGGGCTTGGCTTATGCCGAAGTTTTTGATGTTCTGATGTGGAGCGGCTGGAAAGCATCCGGTCTCACTCTGCGGTTCCAGTTTGACAATGACGTGGATGCCCTGGTGGATTTAGAAAGTCGTATCAAAAGTTTAAACGATACCGAATTGGAAAAATACCAAAAGGAAATTAAAAAAATGGGTGATGACACTTCAGTCGTGAAGGCAATGGATTACCTTTTGGGAGCCATTGAGAAATCGTTGAAATAAGCGTATCTCAATCATTGTTTTTGAAAACAGGCCAATCGGCCTGTTTTTGTTTGTGTGAAATTATTTGGCTCCGTTCGGGATGACGCCCTACATTATTTTTTCAAGAGCAGGTTCATTTTTATCTCTTCAATGATTTCTTTTTCCGCTTCGGTGAGGCGCGTGCCCGTAAGACAAAATTGTTTAAAATCTTTTGTCCCTTCGGCGGCGCGGGAGATTAAGCGGTCGGCCGTGGTGCCTTTTAGGGTTTTTACCAGACAGCAGATTTTTGTTTCTTGGGAATTAGTGTAAGGAATTTCATAAAAAAGAACCACGATATTTGCATCGGGAGAATTGGCAATCAGTTCATCAATCACTTCCGGAAGTTCCTCAACTTCCGCGCCGGAGGTAATAAAATCATCGCGCGTCAGAAGCGACCAAACGATTTTGGTCGACGGATCACTCTTCAAACGCATCAGAACCCGGCCCCAAAGTTTTAGCGTGCCAATGGTTTTGGTTTGGTAAAGATTTTTTATAATTTCTTCTCGCCGCGCGCCGCGAGCTACAAGTTGGCTTGCGATGCCCAGGGTCCGGGGCGTAACGTTTGGTGATTTAAAACTTCTGGTCTTGGAAATCATGCCAGCGAGGAGTAGGGTGGCAATCTCTTCATCAATCAAGCGGGGATCAAGCGACTCCAAAAGATTAAAAAGGGTCTCTGCGGTGGAAGTGGCGTTCATTTCCACAAGGTTGATCTGGCCGAAATGTTCGTTTGACGGGCTGTGGTCAATATTTACAACCGGCGTGCGATAGAAAAAATCAGAGTTTTGATGATAGACATTTCCCAATGATTCGAGGTCGGGCGTGTCGAGGACTACGGCGAGATCGTGGCGATAGTCGGAAAGCGAAGTGGAAATATTTTTGGCGTCAAGGGTTTTTTCTTCCGGCGCGACAAAAATGTTCAATTTATCTCCGTTCATTTCATAATGCAAACCGCCGATTTGATTTCCCGCCACGTCCAAACTAATGATCAATTTGCGCAAATTATTGAGGTTCGGTTTGATGGATCCGATTTCATGGAGAAAGTTTAAATTTTTCGGGGCAATAAAACCGTCCGAGGCCACGTCAACCATTGGCTTGCCGAGTTTTTTCAAAACGGCGCGCAACGCTAAACTAGTGGCCACGGCATCGCCGCTCCAATTTTTCCGGAAAGCGATCAGGGGGTGACTGCTTTTTTGGATCGTTTCAAATATTTGTTGAGTTAGATTTAAGGCCACAAACTAAGTGAAATGTTAAAAGTTTAAAGTTAAAAGTTTAGTGTTTAGTAAGGTAGTTTAACAGTATAGTTTAATACGAGGTTTATGTCAATTTAACGGGAAAGGTTGTGATCTTGGGGTTTTTCTGCTAAAATTTAGGAATTAATTAAGGCAAAGGTTCAATTATGCCAGAGTTAGAGAAAGTATACAATCCAAAAGCCGTGGAAGACGGGATTTACGAGAAATGGGAGAAATCAGGGTATTTTAATCCAGATAAATTACCCCGTCAAGCGAAATCCCGCCAAGGGCGGGGAAAGTCGTTTTCTATTGTTATGCCGCCGCCAAACGTCACGGGAACATTGCATTTGGGTCATGCCGTAATGCTTGCGATTGAAGATATTTTGATTCGCTATCACCGGATGAAAGGGGAGAGAACTCTTTGGCTCCCGGGGACGGATCACGCGGCTATTGCCACTCAGACCAAAGTGGAAAAAATCCTGAAAGAGCGGGAGGGTAAAACCCGCCACGATTTGGGTCGGGAAAATTTTTTGGTTGAGGTAGATAAATTTATTTCTGAGACAAGGGGCGTCATTAAAAATCAAATCAGAAAAATGGGTTCGTCCTGCGATTGGTCGCGCGAGGCCTATACCTTAGATGAGCCGCGTTCGCGGGCAGTGCGCACGGTTTTTAAAATGATGTACGATGATGGTTTGATTTATCGCGGTGAGCGGATTGTGAATTGGGATCCGGCGCTCCAGACCACGGTTTCCGATGACGAGGTAGAATGGGTTGAGCAAAAAATTCCTTTTTATTATTTTAAGTACGGGCCATTTGTCATCAGCACCGCGAGACCTGAGACAAAGTTCGGAGATAAATATGTGGTGATGCATCCGGATGATAAGCGGTACAAAAAATATAAGCACGGAGAAAAATTAACGGTGGAGTGGATCAACGGTCAGATTACGGCCACGGTTATTAAGGATAAAGCGATTGATATGGATTTTGGCACCGGCGCGATGACCATTACTCCGTGGCACGACGCGACAGATTTTGAAATTGCCGAACGGCATAATTTGGATAAAGAGCAAATTATTGATTTTGACGGCAAGTTACTTCCGATTGCTGGAGAATTTTCCGGGATGAAGATTGGCGAGGCGCGAGAGAAAATTGTGGAGAAACTTCGCGCCAAAGGTTTGGTTGACCATATTGATGAAAATTATGTTCATCGCGTGGCGATAAATTCGCGCGGTGAAGGATTAATCGAGCCGCAGATTAAAAAGCAGTGGTTTGTAGATGTTAATAAACCGGTGAAACGGCGCGGCGGAAAGACATTGAAAAAATTGATGCGCGAGGCAGTAGCCGGAGGAAAAATAAAAATAATTCCCGAGCGTTTTAGCAAAATTTATTTTCACTGGATTGATAATCTGCGTGACTGGAACATTTCCCGTCAAATTTGGTTTGGCCATCGCGTGCCGGTTTGGTATCGCACCCCCTCACTCCAGCTCTCTCCCCCGGGGGGAGAGAGTGTCTCCTCGCCCCGCCGGGGAGAGGATAAAGGTGAGGGGCAAAACTGTGAAGAAATTTATGTCGGTGTCGAGGCGCCGAAAGGTGACGGGTGGAAACAAGATCCAGACACATTGGATACCTGGTTTTCATCCGGGCTTTGGACTTTTTCCACGCTTGGTTGGCCCACCTTCGCCAAAACGGCTACGGCGGGCAAGCCGGGCCCCGAAAATGACCTTGCTAATTTCCATCCCACAAGCGTTTTGGAAACCGGCTATGATATTTTATTTTTCTGGATTGCGCGGATGATTTTGATGACGACTTATGTTTTAGGCGATATTCCTTTTCATAATGTATATTTGCACGGTTTGATTCGCGACGAAAAGGGGAGAAAGATGAGTAAGTCGCTCGGCAACATTATTGATCCTCTCGCGGAAATTGAAAAATATGGCACGGACGCGGTGCGTCTTTCTTTAGTGCTTGGTACTTCGCCGGGTAATGATATGAAGTTAAACGATGAAAAAATCGCCGGTTTCAGAAATTTTACAAATAAATTATGGAATATGGGTCGCTATGTTTTGGCGCAAACCAAAGAACAAAAAGTTTCAAGTTTCAAGTTTCAAGTTTCAAAATTAACCTTGGCCGAGAAGTGGATTTTGTCACGACTGAACGGCGTGGTACGAGAAGTGACGGATCATCTTGATAAATTTGAATTTTCCCAGGCCGGAGAAAAATTGCGCGCCTTTACTTGGGACGAGTTTGCCGACTGGTATATTGAAATAAATAAGATTCAACCCAACCCCTCGTTACTCATTACTCTTTACTCATTACTTTTAAAATTGTGGCATCCGTTTATGCCGTATGTGACGGAGGCGTTATGGCCTAATTTTGGTGAAAGTTTATTGATGATTGCGGACTGGCCAAAAGTAGAAAAAAATTGGGCGGATAAAAAAGCAGAAAAGGACTTTGAGGTCTTAAAAAATGTTGTCGTTGCCATTCGCGGGATGAGGGCAGATTACAAGATAGAGCCGGCGAAAAGAGTGTCGATTGAGATGTATGGCGGAACGAAAACAAAACTTTTGGAAGAGCAAGCGGGAGTTATTAAGACCCTGGCGCGGGTGGAAAATTTGGTAATAAAAAAATCTGGGACAAAACCAGAATGGTCGGCCGGGGCGGTCGTCGGGGGCGTCGAAATTTATCTGCCGCTCGCCGGACTTATCGACGTCGCTAAAGAAAAAGCGCGGTTGGAAAAAGAATTGGCCGAAGCGGAAAAATATTTAGAGGTTTTAGAAAATAAATTATCTAATAAGGCATTTATCGCGAACGCGCCGAAAGAACTTGTGGCCGGAGAAAAGGAAAAATTAAAATTGCAGAAAGAAAAAGTTAATAAAATTAAAGAGCAATTAAAAAGTTTGGAGTAAATTTATGAAAATTGATACTGACGAAAAAAAAATTCAGGAAATTTTGACGCGGGGAGTGGAAAATGTTTATCCTTCGCGCGAGGAATTTGAGAAAGCACTCCGCGGCGGAAAACAACTTACAATTTACAACGGTATCGATCCAACCGGTCCGACGCTTCATATCGGCCACGGCGTGGTGCTTTTGAAATTGAGGCAATTGCAGGAACTCGGCCACAAAATAATTTTGTTGATCGGCGATTTTACCGGTATGATCGGCGACCCGACAGATAAAACGGCAACAAGAAAAAAACTAACTCACAAAGAAGTGTTGGCGAACTGTAAAAATTATGCCAAACAGGCCGGGAAGATTTTGGATATGAGAAAAGTTGAAATCAAATATAACAGCAAGTGGCTCGGGAGATTGAGGGCGGGAGATTTTTTGGAATTAGGTTCTGAAATTACAGTTCAGCGACTGCTCGAACGTGATATGTTTGAAAAAAGAATGAAAGAAGCCAAGCCGATTTATCTTCATGAATTTATTTATCCATTACTTCAGGGGTATGACTCAGTCGCTATGGAAGTGGACGGAGAAATCGGTGGTAACGACCAGACCTTTAACATGTTAGTCGGCCGTGACATGATGAAAAGTCGGGGAAAAGAAAAATTTGTTTTGACAACCAAGTTGCTCGTTGATCCAAGCGGAAAAAAGATGGGTAAGACCGAAGGCAATATGGTGACGCTTGAAGATAGTCCAAAAGATATGTACGGAAAAGTTATGAGTTGGCCGGACATTTTAATGCCCGTGGCTTTTGAAATTTGTACGCGCGTATCGATGGATGAAGTCAAAAATAGTTTAGCCGGCGATCCGCGCGACGCGAAGATGAAGTTGGCGCGGGAAATCGTGACGCTTTATCATTCGCTAAAAGACGCGGAGAAGGCGGAAGAAAATTTTGTTAAAATTTTTCAGAAAAAAGAAGTACCGGAAGAAGTGGCCGAGCATAAAGTATCAAGTAGCAAGTATAGAGTATTGGATTTACTCGTAGAAACAAAATTGGCGGCGAGTAAGGGA
>Ga0265296_1002333_pt1 | contig 19338 bp, 19 predicted proteins | sample MunlanPumphouse1_FD_189073 | JGI IMG/M metagenome (GOLD analysis project Ga0265296, IMG submission 189073) | Groundwater microbial communities from a municipal landfill in Southern Ontario, Canada - Pumphouse #1 | ecosystem: Environmental > Aquatic > Deep subsurface > Groundwater | place...
CCTGGAGAACGGGCCTCCGGACCTGGTGGGCGCTCGGCGGCGCGCTGCTCGGCGGGGTGCTGCTGACCCGTACCGATCTGATGTTCGTACCGGTCTTCCTCGCCGTGCTCGCGCTCTGCGTGATCGGCTACACCGTGAGCTGGAAGCGCGGGTTCCAGAGCGCGGCGCTGCTCGTCGCGGGCGTGCTCGTCGTCGTGCTGCCGTGGTCGATCCCGGCGTCGCGGACCGCCGAGACCGTGGTCCCGGTGACCACCGGTAGCGGATCGGCGCTGTTCGTCGGCACCTACCTGCCGGGCAACGGGTCGACCTTCGACATGAAGTTCGCGATGCTCGACGAGATCATCGAGAAGCACCCGAGCTACGCGGATCGGCACTACACGACGATCCCCGCGCAGGTCGTGCTCGACGACGTGGCCAAGAAGCGGCGGCCGCTCGAACGCGACGCCGCACTGTCCGCCGCCGCCCGCGAGAACCTGCGGACCTACGCGATCGGGCAGCCGGTCGCGTTCGCCAAGATGATGCTGTTCAAGGTCGGCAAGATGTGGACCCGCTACGCCCGCGGCGGTGCGACGCCGACCAAGACCGCCTGGAGCATCGGGCACCTGCTGATCGTCGGCCTGGGGACGATCGGGCTGATCTGGGGCATCGTCCGCCGCCGTGATCTGGCGCTGGTCAGCATCCTGATCGCGATCGCCACCGGCACCGCGGTCCACACGCTGGCCGTCGCGCACGGGCGCTACAACCTGCCGCTGATGCCGATCCTGATCGCCGGCGGCGTCGCCGGCTGGACGATGTGGTGGCGGGGTCGTCGTGAGCGGCGCGGGGTCCGACGCCGCGAGCCCTCCCCGCCCGCGGCGCCCGACCCCGCGCCCGTCACGGCTGCAACAGGGTCTTGATCATCCCGTCCTGCTTCTTCTGGAAGGTCTCGTAGGCCTGCGGGCCCTCCTCCAGCGGCAGCTTGTGGGTCGCCAGGTCCTCGACGCCGAGCGGGTCGTCGTCGCCGGTCACCAACGGCATCAGCTCGTCGATCCAGCGCTTGACGTTCGCCTGGCCCATCTTGATCGTGACCTGACGGTCGAACAGCTGAAGCAGCGGCAGCGGATCCTTCATCCCGCCGTAGACCCCCGACAGCGAGATCGTGCCGCCGCGGCGGACGACGTCTGACGCCGCGTAGATCACGCTCAGCCGGTCGACGCCCGCCTTCTCCATCAGCTTGGCCGCCGCCGCGTCGGGCAGCAGTCCGGTGAGCTTCTGCGCGAGCGAGCCGAACGGCGCGCCGTGCGCCTCCATCCCGACGGCATCGATCACGCTGTCGGGACCGCGCCCATCGGTCTTCTCGCGCAACTCACCGGTTAGATCGGAGACCTTCGTGATGTCGATCGTCTCGATTCCGTGACGCGCGGCGAGCTGCAGACGCTCCGGCACCAGGTCGAGCCCGAAGACCCGCTCCGCCCCGCGGTGGCGGGCAATCCGGGCGGCCATCTGGCCGATCGGGCCGAGACCGAAGACCGCGACGCTGCCGCCCTCGGGGATCTGGGCGTACTCGACGGCCTGCCAGGCGGTCGGCAGCACGTCGGAGAGGTAGACGAAGCGCTCGTCCGGCGGCCCGTCCGGGACCTTGATCGGCCCGTATTGGGCCTGCGGCACCCGCAGGAACTCGGCCTGTCCCCCGGCCACCTGGCCGTAGAGCTTGGTGTAGCCGAGCAGCGCCGCACCCATCCCCTGCTCGGTGACCTGGGTGGTCTCGCACTGCGATTGCAGCCCGTGGTCGCACATCCAGCAGTGCCCGCAGCTGATGTTGAACGGGATCACCACGCGGTCGCCCGGCTTGATGTCCTTGATGTCGGCGCCGACCTCCTCGACGATCCCCATCGGCTCGTGCCCGAGGATGTCGCCCTCCTCGAGGAACGGCCCGAGCACCTCGTAGAGGTGGAGGTCCGAACCGCAGATCCCGGACGAGGTCACGCGGATGATCGCGTCGTTGGCGTGCTGGATCGTCGGGTCGGGGACCGTGTCGATCCGCACGTCGCGCTTGCCGTGCCAGGTGAGGGCTCGCATCTTCGCTCCTGAGGTCGGGGGAAGCCCGGACGCCCGGGCCGTCTACGGTTCGCCTACCCGCAGATCACGGGGGCATGCACCGAGCTGCCTCGGGCCCCGCGGCCTCGGCACGAGCCCCACGACCGAACCTCACGTCCGAGCGCGCGAGAGTCCCGAACGCTCAGGTTCCCCTGCCGCTCGGCGCGCGCCTCAGCGGTTCCAACGCCCGCTGCGTCGCATCGACTGGCGCGCCGCGGCCTCACGGTCGCGGTCGCGCTGACTGACGATGCCGAGCCGGATGATCCGGTCGGCCACGAACGCGATCACCGCGGCGAGCAACGCGAGGATGCCGAAGAGGGTGACCCCGACGATCAGCAGGATCACGCCGACCACGGCGAGCGCCAGCGGGATCCCGATGCGCGAGATCACGTGCCCGGTTCGGGCGGACGGCTCGCGCTCGGGAATCGCCTGATCGACCTCGCGGTCGGAAGGAAGGGGCATGTCGACCATGCCGTCCCTCTACCCGGTCATCACCCGTTTAGTCCTGAGGCGGCCGGGTACGCACCATGCACCGGACGATCCGCGGCAACCACCGCAGTCGTCCCGTTCGCACGGTGTGGCATCGACTTTCGGCCACCCCGATGACGAGCGATCGCGTAGTCCCCCAAGGAGGAACCATGAGCACCATCGAGCAGTCGATCGACGTCGACGTCCCGATCGCCACCGCCTACAACCAGTGGACGCAGTTCGAGTCGTTCCCGGACTTCATGGAGGGCATCGAGGAAGTCCGCCAGATCGACGACACGCACCTGCACTGGAAGGCGAAGATCGCCGGCGCCGAGCGCGAGTGGGACGCCGAGATCACCGAGCAGCACGTCGAGGAGCGCGTGGCCTGGAAGAGCACGTCCGGCCAGCAGAATGCGGGCGTGGTCACGTTCCACCAGCTCGCCCCGGAGAAGACCCGGATCATGCTGCAGCAGGACGTCGAGACCGAGGGGATCGTCGAGAAGGTCGGCGACGCGCTCGGCTTCATCGAGCGGCGTGCCAAGGGCGACCTGGAGCGGTTCAAGGAGCTGATCGAGGCCAAGGGCAGCGCCTCCGGCTGGCGTGGCGAGGTGCCGCGCGACTCCTGAGCGGTGGACGGTGACCGCGGCGGATCGCCGCGGTCAGCTCCCCAACGCGGACGATCGGGCCCGTGGGACCTACGAGTCCTGCGGGCCCGACTTCCGTCCGGGCGTCCGGCTGCGGAGCACGGGACCACGCGGCAGCTGCCCGGCCAACGCCGAGAGCCGCAAACCCTGCTCGACCAGGCCGTGCACCGCCAGCTGCGGCGCGGCGACCGGAATCTGCCACCACGGCGCGACCGTGGCGCGGGTGCGGTGCTCGAGCGCGCGGACGATGTGCTTCGCCGCGTCCTCCGCGGTCAGCGCGCGGGTCAGCGGACCGCCGAGCGTGCGCTTCAGCGCCGGCCCGGCTCGCTCGTGCGCCTTGATGTCGTCCGACATCCCCGACGAGACCATCCCCAGGTAGACCGCGCCGACCGAGGTCTCGCGGTGCATCAGCTCGATCCGCAGCTGCGAGACGATCTCGGCGATCGCCGCCTTGGTCGCCGGGTAGACGCCGGCCAGGCCGACCGGAGCCAGGCCCGCGATCGAGGCGATCGCCAGCAGGTGGCCGCCGGTGCGATCGACGTGCGGCAGGGTGGCCTGGAAGGTCCAGAGCGTGCCGTAGAGGTTGGTGTCGATCACGGCCCGGACGTCGTCCTCGCCCTGCTCGGCGATCGTCGAAGGACGAACCAGTCCGGCGCCGGCGATCACGCCGACGAGCCCGCCCACCTGTCGGGCCCCGTCGTCGACCGCCCGCAGCACCTCGTCCCGGTGGTCGGCCCGCGCGGCGACGGCGACGGCACCGGACGGCGCAAGCTCCTCGGCGATCGCGTCCAGCCGCTCGCTGGGGCGGCTCATCAGCACCACCCGCGCGCCCCGCTCGACGAGCAACCGGGCGGTCGCGGACCCGACCGCGCCGGTGGCACCGGTGACGAGCACGCCACGATCCTCGAGATCGATCCGGCTCACCGGTCCGGCCCTCGCTCGGGATGGGTCGGGGCGTCGGTGGTACGCAGTTCGGTTCCCTGCGGGTCGGCGTCGCGGCCTCCCGGGACCTCGAACCGCAGCGAGGTCCGCCGGAAGATCGCCTCGGCGACGCTGTGCGCCAGCGTCTGCGGCCAGCCCGCCGGGGCCTGCCAGCGGGGCACGGTCACAACGTGCGCACGCCGCTCGAGCCCACCGACGATCGCGCGGGCCGCGTCGTCCGGGGTCGACGCCCGGGTCAGTCGCGACGGACTGCGGCGGATCGCCCGCCCGGCGCGCGGATCGTCGCGGACCGTCTGCGCCATCGGCGTGTCGACGAAGCTCAGTCGCACCGTCCCCGCGCTCGCCGGCGTGTGCATCCACTCGACCCGGGTCTGGGTGACCATGTTGTCGATCGCGGCCTTGGTCGCCGGATAGACGCCCGACAGCGGGATCGGGGCGATCCCGGCGACCGACGACAGCGCTAGGACGTGTCCCCCCGTCTGCGCGACGTACGGCGCCACCGCCTGCAACGACCACAGGGTCCCGTAGAGGTTGACGTCGATCACCAGGCGGGCGTCCGCCTCGGACTGCTGCAGGAGCGGATCCGGTCGCACGACCCCCGCACCGAGCACAGCGGCGACGGGAGGGCCGAGGCGCTCGGCGACCGTGTCGGTCGCCGTGAGGACCGCGTCGCGATCGCGGAGGTCGACGGGCACCGCGAACGCCGCGGACCCCAGCCGCGCCTCCAGCTGCGTCAGGCCGTGGCCGGGCAGGTCGAGCAACCCGACCCGGGCGCCGCGGTCGACGAGCTGCGCCGCGAGCGCGGTGCCGATCCCGCCGGCGGCGCCGGTGATCAGGACCGAGCGGTCCCGCAGCTCGAGGCGCGTCATGCGCTCACCGTTCGGGGACCGCGGTGCACTGCGCCGCGGGTCACGGCGTCGGCGATCCGCCGGTCACGCTGAGCGTGGACCCCGACACGTAGCTGGACTCCTGCGACGCCAGGTAGACGTAGGCGGGCGCGAGCTCGGCGGGCTGGCCGGCACGACCCAGCGGCGACTGCTCGCCGAAGCTCGGCAGCTTCTCGATCGGCTGACCGTCGGACGGCTGGAGCGGCGTCCAGATCGGACCCGGGGCGACCGCGTTGACCCGGATCCCGCGCTCGATCAGCTGCAGCGCCAGCCCCTTGGTGAAGGTGTTGATCGTCGCCTTCGTCGACGCGTAGTCGACCAGGCCGGGCGACGGATCGTAAGCCTGGATCGACGTGGTGTTGATGATGCTCGCCCCGGCCGGCAGGTGCGCCAGCGCCGCCTTCGTGATCCAGAACATCGCGTAGACGTTGGTCTTGAAGGTCGCGTCGAACTGCTCGGTCGTGACGTCCTCGAGGCGCTCGACGTGGACCTGCTTGCCGGCGTTGTTGACCAGCAGGTCGAGCCCGCCGAGCGCTTCGGCCGCCTGGGCCACGAGCCGCTCGCAGAACGCCTCGTCCTTGATGTCGCCCGGCAGCGGGACCGCACGACGTCCGGCCTGCTCGATCAACGCGACCACCTCCTGCGCGTCGGGCTCCTCCTCCGGCAGGTAGCTGAGCGCCACGTCCGCGCCTTCGCGCGCGAAGGCGATCGCCACGGCCCGCCCGATCCCCGAGTCCGCACCGGTGACCAGCGCGCGGCGACCCTCGAGGCGGCCGCTGCCGCGGTAGCTCTGCTCGCCGTGGTCGGCCTGCGGCTTCAGGTCGCGGTCGAGTCCGGGCTCGGGCTGCGACTGCTCGGGCGCGTTCAGCACCGGGTACTGCGATCGCGGGTCCTGGAACTCGTACTGGTCGCGGGTCATGGGCAGCCGTTACCCCGGATCGAACGGGCTAAGCGACGCGTTGGGGGTGGGTCGGGCCCGAACGGGCGACGGTCGCACGCAGTCGAGACGCGGGAGCCCTACCCTGGGGCGATGGCCGGCCGCGAGACTCCGGCGACCCGCGCCGCGCGTGCCGCCGGCGTGCGGTTCGCGCTCCACGAGTACGAGCACGATGCCGCCGCGACGTCCTACGCCCTGGAGGCGGTCGAGGCGCTCGGCCTGGACCCGGCGCGCGTCTTCAAGACCCTCGTGGTGCTCCGCGACGATCAGCCGACGGTCTGCGTGGTCCCCGCGACGTCGACGCTCGACCTGCGCGCGCTCGGCAAGCGCGTCGCGATAGCGCCGACCGACCGGGCCGAGCGGTGGACCGGCTACGTGACCGGCGGGATCAGCCCGCTCGGCCAGCGCCGCCGTCTGCCGACGATCGTCGACGACAGCGCGAGCGAGCACGAGACGATCCACGTCAGCGCGGGTCGGCGCGGGCTGGAGATCGAGCTGGCGCCCGCGGATCTGGTGGCGCTGACCGGTGCCGAGGTCCGCCGGATTCGGCGGTAGGTGTGGCCTCGGCGGGCGCGTGGGCCCACGGTGCAAACGGTCTCCGAGGCAGGCACCCGGCGGCGGTTCGCCGCGGGGCACGCACCGAGCGGCGGTTCGCCGTAGAGGTTCGACACGCACTACGTGCTCAACCTCGACGGCGATGTGGCCGCAAGGCGGTGTCAGCGGCGATGCAGCCGCAGGGCGATGTCGCCGCGGGTCCCCGGCTCCCCCGTGGGGCTCGTGACCGCGCGCACGATCTCGCGGCTGGTCTCGACCGTCCAGAGCTCCTCGGCCAGTTCGAGGCTCACGAGGGTCTCCTCCGCGTTGGCCATCCACGGATGCTGCGCCGCGTCGGCCCAGCTCGGCGCCACCGCGTGGGCCACGATCACCAATCGCCCACCCGGAGCGACCGCCGCGGCGGCCTCTCGCAGCACCCGCTCGCGCGGCAGCTCGACCGGCGACTGCAGGAAGCAGGCGGACACCAGGTCGTACGACCCGTCGGGAAAGCTCTCGGCCAGGTCGTGCCGCTGCCAGCGGATCGCGTCGCCGACGCCTGCTTCCCGGGCGTGCTCGGCCGACCGCTCGAGTGCGTTGGCGGAGATGTCGACCGCGGTCACGTCCCAGCCCTTCGACGCGAGCCAGATTGCGTCCGCCCCCTGCCCACACCCCAGGTCGAGCGCGGTTCCCGGGGTCAGCCCGTCCGCCTCGTCGACCAGCGCCGGGTTGGGCTTCCCGCTCCAGCGGTCGCGGTCCTCGTAGAAGCGCTCCCAGAACGTGGCGGGATCTTCGGTGGACGGGTTGGGGTTCATCAGTCCACCGTGCACCCGGTCGCGCAAATCAGCAAGCGAAATTGCCGATCGGGCAATTCTTGGTTCGTATGGCGCGGGCGGGTGCGATCCGGACGGCCGAGCGGGTCGGATCACACGCGCTCGGGTGGCCGGTGCAAGCCCCGACCCAGATTTGGGGGTCTTCGCCGGACTCGGGCACGGTGAAGCGATGAGCCGGATGCGTTCCCGCGTGCTCATCGGCGACGTCTGCCTCGTGCTGGCGACGGTCGGCGTCGTGCTGGTGGGCGGCGTCCTGAGACCGCCCCCGGCCCGCGCCGCCAGCGCGGACGTTGCGGCGTTGCAGGTCGCGATGAAGGCCGTCGGCCTGTACACGGGTCGCGTCGACGGCGTGACCGGACCGCGCACGTTGCGCGCCGTGGTGCGTTTCCAACGCGGCAAGAAGCTGACCGCCGACGGGGTCGCGGGTCCGCGCACCCGCAAGCGGTTGGGCCGACGCGGCACGCCGTCGCTCGGCAGCCGACCGATGCGCCGGGGTCATCGCGGATGGGACGTCGCGGCGCTGCAGTTCCTGCTCCGGTCGCGAGGCTTCTCGGCCGGTGCGGTCGACGGGGGGTTCGGTGGGGCCACGCTCGCGGCGGTCCGCCGGTTCCAGCGCGCGGCGAGGTTGTCCCGGGACAACGTGGCCGGGCCGCGCACGATCGCGGCGCTCCGCCGCAAGACGGTCTCCGCCCCGAAGTCCGCGTCGGCCTCCCCCACCGTTGCCGATCCGGTCCGCTTCCTGCGACCGGTTCCCGGCCCGTCGACCGACGGATTCGGCCGGGTCGGAGGCCGCCGACACACGGGTCTGGACTTCCCATTGGCGACGGGCGATCCGATCAGCGCGGCCGGACGGGGCGTCGTCTCGTTCGCCGGCTACAACGCCTTCGGCTACGGCAACCTGGTCGTCGTCTCGCACCGGCTCGGATTCGAGAGCTGGTACGCACACCTCTCGACGATCGCGGTCTCGGCAGGCCAGGCGGTGAACGGCGGCACGCTGATCGGCGCCGGCGGGTCGACCGGCCGTTCCACGGGACCCCACCTGCACTTCGAGGTCCGTCGCAACGGCACGCCGATCGACCCGATCCCGCGCCTGCTCGGGGCGGCGGCGCGGGCCGGCGGCGTGACGAACCGTCGACCCTCGGCGGACGGTTCTGCCCCCAGAATCGACCACGGGGCGGCGGCGCGGGCAGGCTCCACGCCGACGGTCCGTACGTTGCGCTGCCGCCCGAACGCGGACGCCCGGTCGACGCGTGACAGCGACCCGTTCCGGGCGCGGATCGACCGCTGTCCGTGAGGGCGGCGGCGCGCAGCTCGCCCGCGTCCGGCGGGCAAACCGGCGTCTACCGAGCGGGTGGCGCGTCGGTCAGGCGTGCGGGGTGTGGCGGCCGTGCAGCATCAGCGGGTTGCCGTCGGGATCCGCGAAGAACGCCATGTGGCAGACCCCGGTGTCCATGACGTCACCGAAGAACGTGACGCCCTGGCCCTCGAGCTGCGTCCGCATCCCCGCCACGTCGTCGGTGTGCAGGGCCACGGGATTCGTGTTCGCGTGGAACTCGTTGCCGACGGTGGTCGGGTCCCAGACGCTGAGCGTCGTGCCGCCCAGGTCGAACTCCGAGAACGGCTTGCCGACGGTGCGGCTGGACTCCTCGAGTCCGAGGGTGTCGCGGTAGAAGACGGTCGATCGCTCGGTGTCCTGGGTCGGAATCGTGAAGAAGTCGATGCGGGTGATGGAAGGCATGGACCGCAGGCTAGGCGGACTTCCGGCCAACTCGTGACCGGAACCGTTTCCCGTTCACGCCGTGGTCGGGGAACAGACCTTCAGCCCTGCCGCGGCGCCGCCAGGCGCATCACGACGATCAGCACCGCCACGAGCGACGGCAGCAGCAAGCCGCCCACGCTCGTCGCCCCCGCGATGGCCACCAGCAGCCCGATCCAGCCGAGCGCGATCGCGACCGAACGCCGCCCCTGCACTCCGACGGACAGAGACGCGAACGCCAGAAGGGCGACGCCGAGCACGAACCAGCGCCCCGAGGCGCTCTCGGCCCAGACCGTCGAGCTGATGCTCCCCACGTTGTAGAGCGGCGCGAAGAGCGCGATCGCCGTGCTCGCGGCCACGAGCAATCCGACGACCATCGCCGTCCGTCGCGAAAGGCTCGCCCGAGTGTCGACCGTCGCGGCCGGAGCGGGTGCGATCGAAGCGTTCATCGGAGCACCATGATGCACCGTCGGCCCGTCCGCCGAGGGCTCGCCTTCGGCACGCTCGTCCACCGGGGACCTCCACCCCGGACCGCTCACCGCCCGGTCGGTCATGATGGACCGCACGACATGGTTGACGACGCCCTTCCCCTCGACGCCGACGAGGCCTTCGCCCCGCTCGAGCGCGAGCTCAAGCGCCTGATGGCGGGGCTCCGCCGGGCTCGGGGCCACGGGAACCAGTACTCGCAGGGCCTGACGATGGCGCAGTACCAGTTCGTCGAGGCGCTGATCGACGCGCCGGAGCCGGTCGCCGTCGGCTCGCTGGCCGACCGCGCCGGTCTGAGTCGGCCGTCGGCGACCACCATGGCCCGTGCGCTCGAGGAGGGCGGGGTCGTCGAGCGCTCGGGCGATCCGCGCGACGCACGCGTGGTGCGGTTGGCGCTCACCGCCGAGGGCCACCGCCAGGCGCGCGAGCGCCGCGCCGAGCAGCAGGAGTGGCGTCGGCAGATCGCGTCGGCCGTCGGCCTCGCCGATCTGGACCCGGGCGCGCGGGTCCTGGCCGCGATCTCCGACCAGATCGAGGCGTACATCGCCGCCCAGTCGGGGTCGGACGGGCTGCCGCCCGACGACCTCGACGACGACTGCTGAGCGTTCCGGCGACCGGACCTCCAGACCGCGACTCAGGGCCCGACCGTGACGGACGGGCCCCGCGACTCAGACCGACTCGGTGATGCGCTCCGTCGTCGCTTCTTCGGACGACGCGTCCGGCACGACGACCGTCTCGACCGCGACGGGAGCATCGGGACGCCGGACGAACAGCGCGACGATCAGCGCGATCACGGCGATGCCGACGCCCGTCAGCATCGCGGTGTGCACGCCGTCGGCCAGGGCCGCTCCGGCCTCCGCCGCCGCACCGTCGCCACCGGCGGAGGACTGCGCCGACCGCGTCATCACGGTGATGAAGATCGCGGTGCCCGCCGCCCCGGCCACCTGCTGGACCGTGTTGACGATCGCGCTGCCGTGCGAGTACCGCTCCGGCGGCACCGACCCCAGGGCGGTGGCCAGCAGCGGTGTGAACATCAGACCGAGCCCGATGCTGAGCACCACGTGGGCGAACACGATGAAGCCCTTGGACGTGCCCTCGTCGAGCATCGACAGCAGCACCATCGCGACCAGCACGACCGCGGCGGCGGGAACCACCAGCGGCCGCGGCCCGAAGCGGTCGAACGCCCCGCCGACCACCGGACCGAGCATCCCCATCACCAGACCGCCGGGCAGCAGCAGCAGGCCCGTCGTCAGCGTCGAGAACCCGAGCACCCGCTGCATGAACATCGGCAGGATGATCAGCGCGCCGAGCAGCATCATCATCGTCGCGACGAACATCAGCGCGGCGATCCGGAACTGCGGCGACGCGAAGACGCGCAGGTCCAGCAGCGCCCGGTCCCCGAGCTGCAGCTGACGCCAGACGAAGACCGCCAGGGAGACGACGCCAATCGCGATCGGGATCGCCGGCGAGACCGCCGTCGGCCCGTGGCTGGCCTCGCCGATGCTGCTCAGGCCGTAGACGATCCCGCCGAAGCCCAGCGCGGAGACGACGACCGAGAAGACGTCGAGGTGCGCACCCTGCGGCGACGTCACGTTGCGCACCCAGGCGAACCCGGTCGCGAGCCCACCGAGGGCGATCGGCAGCACGATCCAGAACATCCAGCGCCAATCCAGCGCGTCGAGGATCACACCGGAGATCGTCGGTCCGATCGCCGGGGCGACGGCGATCACGATGCCGATCAGCCCCATGACCTGACCGCGCTGCTGCAGCGGCACCAGGGTCATGACCGTCGTCATCAGCAGCGGGATCATCAGCGCCGTACCGGTGGCCTGGACGATCCGGCCCGCGAGCAGCACCTCGAACCCGGGTGCGAGCGCCGCGATCAGCGTGCCGACCGAGAACGCCGCCATCGCGGTGATGAAGATCTGCTTGACCTGGAACCGCTGCAGCACGAAGCCGCTGACCGGGATCACGATCGCCATCGTCAGCAGGAACCCGGTCGTCAACCACTGCGCCGTCGTGGCGGTGATCGCGAGGTCCTCCATGAGCTCCGGCAGCGCGACGCTCATGATCGTCTCGTTCAGGATCACGATGAACGAGGAGACGACGAGCAGCGCGATCAGGCGCTTGCTCTCCGCCGGCAGGCCGGGTGACGGAGCGGCGGAACTGGTACTGGACATTCCGAGAACTATCGCAGATCGTAAGGAAGCTAACTTTCACGTACCGGAGCGCCCGGTCCGGGCCGGGATCCGCACCCCGAAACGCACCTGTCGCGCCGCCCCCTCCCCGGACGGGGAGCGGACGACGCGACTGAACCGGGAAGAACCCGGTGAGCGCGGCCACGTCAGCGGCCGCGACCGGATCAGCCGATGCGGATCGCCTTCGTGGCCTTGGAGCCGTTGAGCTTCAGCGTGTACTTGCCGGCGGAGACCTTCTTGCCCTTCGCGACCGTGACGGTCAGCGTCCGCTGCTTCACGGTGCCGGTCGCGACGACCGACGAGCCCTTGCGCAGCGAGACCTTGCGGCTCTTGCTGCCGGTCCACGGGGCCTTGGCGAGGCGCGCGATCACGCGCGTGCTGCCGGCCGCGCCGTTCTTGCCGTTGGCGCCGTTCCTGCCATTGGTGCCGTTCTTGCCGGCCTTCCCCGTCTTGCCGGCCTTGCCCGTGGCGCCGGTCTTGCCGGTCGGACCGACCGGGCCCGGAACGCCGGTCGGGCCGACCGGGCCCGGAACGCCGGCGGCACCGGCAACGCCCGTCTCACCCGTGTCGCCCTTGGGGCCCGTCTGCGGGGTCGCGATCGTCAGTGAGAAACCGCCGAAGGTGTTCGGCGTGCGGTTGGGGCCGCTGCCGGCCGGGAAACCACCGTAGATGTCGGTGACGACCGTCGGCACCAAGTTGGACAACGTGGTCGTACCGTCCGCGTTCTCGGTTTCGACGATCTCGCTGAGGTCGAGCGTGAACAGCTCGGTGCGACCGTAGGCGACGGAGTTATCCGCCGGCGGAGCATCGTACGTGCCGTCGTACCGCGTGCCGTTCGCGAACAGTCGCGCCGTGCTCGTCCCGTCGAAGACGACGATCGGGTCCTGGATCGACAGCGTGTAGTTGAAGCCGATGTTCGGCGCGATGTTGACGGAGACGGCGCGCATCAGGCCGGACAGTGCGATCGTGCCGATCTTCGTGTCGGGGTCGTAGACACCACCGGCCGCCGGGAAGTTCCACGACGCCACGGTGCCCAGCGGCGTTGTCGGATCGACCGTGTTGCCCCACGCCGATCCGAGCGTGCTCATCGTCCAGTTCTGGCCGCCGGGCGAGCTGTTGCGCGTCCCGTAGCCGACGAACGTGCGGTCGGTCACGACCGGCGACGTTGCCGTCGGATTCCAGAGCTTGGCCGTCGACCAGTTGAGGTTGCCGCCGACGACCGTCTGCGGAGCGGCGTCAGCCGAGGCAGCGGTCAACGCGAGCGTGAGGACGGCGGCTGGCGCAGCCAGGCGGCGCGAGAGGGATGAGGGCATCAGGAGCTTTCTTGTGCGGTGAACGTTGAAGAAGAGAAGTCGGCCGAAGCAGGACGTCGGTCTAGGGGTCCGGAACGGTGATCGTGAAGGCGCCCCAGGGAGCCCCAGCGGCGTAGGCTCCGACCCAGATGTCCTGCCCGGCCTCGGTCAGGGTCGCGGAAGCGTGCTCGTAGGTCGTGGCACCGTTCCCCGCTGGCCGGGGCGTCGCCGTGGTCAGGTCGACGGTCATCGCGTCGGCCACCGGGCCAACGACCGGAACCGGATTCGGCGTCGCATCGGTCGGACGCGGCGTGTAATACGCCTGTACGGACACGCGCGCGCTGGTGCGGGCCGCGTTCACGCGGAAGTTGAGGTTCTCGATCCATACCTCGAGCCCCGCGTGCGAAGGCAGGCGATAGGTGATTCGTCCTGTGTGCGGCACAACGACCTCGTTGACACCAACCGGCATGCTCGTACCAGCCATAAGTCGGTAGTCGTATGGGGCGATGAGCGAGGCGCCAGCCGTAGGCTCGATCGAGCCGTCGCCCCAGCCGGGGAAGAGGATGTAGTTGATCCAGCTGCGCAGGTTGCCGCCGCCGAACGCCGCGCCCCCGGGCTGGTCGCAGGCGATCCAGTCCGTCGAGCCGGTCGGGGTCGCGCTCCAGCAAGGGGCGGGCGGGTCGACCGGCGGATCGACGGGCGGGTCGACCGGCGGGTCCGGAACGATCGGCGGCGTCGGTGGGATGACGACCACCGGCGGAACCAGAGGCGCCCCGGGTGCCCCCGGCGCATTCCTGCCGGGCGACGGCGCGTTCGGCCGCGTCGGCGAGCCAGGCGAAACCCGCACCGTCACGGTCGCGCTGCCGAGGCGCCCACCGGACAGACGACGGACGGACAGACCCGACCGCACCGCGCGAGCCGCCGCCGAGGTCAACGACGCCCGTGAACCCTTCAGCTCGATCGTGCGGGCCCCGGCATCGCGCTTGGGTGATCCCGACAGCGTGAGGATCGTGACGCGCCGCTTGCCGACGGTGCCGCTGACCGTCGGCTTCGAACCGAGCGAGAGCTTCAGCCCGGTGAACGTGACGTTCCGTTTGCCGCGGACGAACCGCAGGCGTCCGTCCAGGTCGACCGACGTGGCGTCGATGGCCGGCGTCCCACTCACCGGCAACGTCCAGCGCGTGCGGCTGGCCGAGGCGGGCCGAACGGCGGAGACGGCGATCTTCGCTCCGCGTAGCGCCTTCGTTCCTGGGTCCTTCGCCGCCGTGGAGATCACGACGGAGCCCGAGGACGCGGTGGCCGCAGAGGCTCCGGTGACGGGAAGCGCGAACCCGGCGGCGACGACGGCGAGTGCAGCGACCCGGACGTTCACGGGACGGGACAGACGGAGGGACGTCATCGATAGGGAAACCTAACAGAAGGGATACCCAACTCGCCCCGCTGGGACCACCGAGGAACCACGCCGTTGCCGCGTCGCGTTAGCGTGATGACCGTGCCGCGCCGCAAGCCCTCCCCCGACCCGGGTCGCCGCGGCCGGCGCCCTGCGGTCGGTCGGCCGAGCGACCCGCACGCCGGGGAACGGCTTCAACGGCAGCGCGAGATCTGCGCGGCCAAGGCCCGCTACGCCAGCGAGGCCGAGGCCCGGGCGCACGCGCTGATGCACCAGCCCGGCCCGGGGTCCCGCCCGAGCGCGTACCTCTGCGAGATCTGCGGCGGGTGGCACTTCACCTCGCGCCGCTGAGCGCTCTCGGCCTGCTCTCGCGAGCGCAGCTGACGCCGACTCGGCGCGTGCGGCCGGAGCGGCGAGGCCGCGCTCAGTGCTCGTCGCCGAGCGTCAGGACGCGCTCCTCGACGATCCGGCGCTGGACGTCACTCAGCGGTACGTCCTCGCCGTCGGCGACCAGCCGGGCGGCGCGGTCGAGCGTCAGACCCGTCCCGGTGAGCACCGACCCGACCAGCGGCGGCGCACTGGACGAGCAGATCCCGCTCGGACAGGAGGGATCGTGGTGGAGCTCGGGATCCATGCCTTCCAGGGTAGCTCGCCGCTCGTTCGGCACCAGACCACTGGCGTCGTCGCTGCTCACCACCGTCGGCGCCGGCCGCAGCACGAGAAGAGCGCAACGGATGATCTAAGGTGCCCTCCTCGATGACCAGGACGGTGCCCCATGTCGGTTGATGACTTCCAGCAAGGCGAGGAGGCGATCGCCCAGCTCAATGCCGAGCGCATGGCGAAGGAGCGCGAGCGCCTGGCCGCCGAGCTGGCGGCCGAGCCGGAGTACGACACGGCGACGAAGGACCGGATCCGCCAGGTCGTGCGGGTCGACCGGATCACCGTCGACCGGAACATCCGACCCGACCTGCCCGAGATCCACGACCTGGCGCTGTCGATCCGCCAGCGCGGGCTGCTGACGCCGCCGCTCGTTCGGCGCAAGCCGGACGGTGACGGGGAGTTCCTGCTCGTGGCCGGGCACCGCCGGCACGCGGCGCTCGTCGCCCTCGGTTGGGAGACCACGCCGGTCGACGAGATCGTCGATCTGGACGAGGACGAGGCGTTCGAGATCCAGCTGCTGGAGAACGTGCAGCGGGTCCAGCTCGAACCGCTCCAGGCCGCCCGCGGACTGCGGCTGCTGATGAAGCGCCGCAACGGCGCCAGCGCCGCCGAGGTCGCCCGGTCGATCGGCCTGTCGCCCGCCTGGGTGCGCCGCCACCTGAAGCTGCTCGAGCTGCCCGACGAGGTCCAGCAGCGCGTCGCCGACGGCGACCTGTCGCTGACGATCGCCGACCTGCTGCGCCGGCAGACCGACAAGGGCGCGATCACCAGCGCGCAGGCGATCGACCTCGCCGGCCAGGTGGCGCAGGGCGACATGACGCCCGCGGAGATCCGCGAGACCTTCGGCGAGACCCGCGGACCGAAGGCCCCCGCGCCGATCAAGGGCGTCTTCCGTCCCGGCGACGGGCCGGAACCCCGCGGGGACGACCTGGACGACGTCGGCTCGACCGCCGACCCCGCGTCGCGCGAGTTCGCGGTGCCGGACTATCGCTCGGGCGCCGCCGATAGCGACGGGTCCGCGGGCGAGGACGGCGTCCCTGCTGCGTGGGACACCTCGCGACCCAGCGTGCAGCTCGCGGGCGAGGCCTCGCAGGGCCAGATCCACGCGCAGCTCGACCGCTACCTGATCCGCTGGCTGGCGGAGCACGCCAAGACCGTGGGTGACGCGATCGAGCTGCCCGCCGACCTGGACGACCTCGGGGGTGCCGACCTGACGACGCACGTCCGCCGCTGCGCTCAGGCGCTGCTGCGGGCCGACAAGGTCGCGGCCGCGTCGCACCCCGACGCGGTCAACCGCGTGCTCTGAGCCGTCGCCGCCGGCCGCCGCGAGCCCGACGGAGCGCCGAGCGCCAGAGGACCTGCGGGACGGCGGCGGCTTCTCGCGCGACCCGTCCGGGTTCGCGGACGGCGAGCTTCTTGGCTTCCCGCGCGAAGAGCGCGGCGGCCTCCCGCTTGACCGCGGAGCTCGCCGTCCCCCAGCGCCCGCTGTCGTACGGCGGCTGCGGGTCGTACTCGATCGCGAGCTGGATCGCCTGCGCCGTCCGGGCGCCGGCGATCTGCCCGGCGAGCCAGAGTCCCAGGTCGATCCCGGCCGAGACACCGGCGGCGGTCACGATCTTCCCGTCGTGGACGATCCGGGCGTCGCGTTGCGGCTGAGCCCCGAGAGCGGCCAGGCCCTGCTGCAGGCTCCAGTGGGTCGTCGCCGCGCGACCGTCGAGCAGCCCGGCGGACCCGAGGATGATCGATCCGGTGCAGACCGACGTGGTCCAGACCGACGTCGCGTGGACCTGGCGGAGCCACTCCAGCAGGCGCTGATCCGCGGCGGTGGTCGCCGTGGCCGGCCCGGATCCCGGAACGAGCACGACATCCGGCGCCGGCGTCTCGTCCAGTGAGTGGGTGGCGCCGAGGACCAGGACCCCGCTGTCGGTCGTGATCGGTCCCGGTTCGTGCCAGACGAACCGCAGCTCGCTGCCGGGCACGAACCGCAGGACCTCGTACGGACCGATCGCGTCGAGAGCGGTCATGCCCGGGTAGACGACGATGGCGATCTGCACCGCACCAGTATGGACACCGTATCCGCGGCACGGACGCGGGCCTCGCCGCAGACACCATGCCTCGTTCCGACCGAGAGCTGACCCGGCGTTTCGCACCCACCGCCGCCAGGCGTGTCGGCGCTACAGCCCGAGGCGTCGGTACTCGATCGCCGGGCAGCGGTCCATCACGACGACCAGGCCCGCGGCACGCCCCCGCTCCGCGGCCGCTTCGTCGATGACGCCGAGTTGGAGCCAGGCCGCACGGGCACCGATCTGCTGCGCTTCGTCGACGTGGACCCCCGCCTGGTCCGAGCGCCGGAAGACGTCGACGACGTCGATTGCGTGGTCCTCCGCGGCGGCCGCGAGCGTCGGGTAGGCGCGCTCTCCGAGGATCTCGTCCGCCTGCGGGTGGATCGGCACGATCCGGTGTCCACGCGAGCGCAGCAGCGCCGCGATCCGGTGTGAATCGCGCTCCGGACGCGGCGAGCACCCGACCACCGCCCAGGTCCCCGGCGTCACGAGCAGTGCGCGGATGGTCTCGTCGTCGACACCGTCGAGGGGCATCGCTTCACGATATCCCCCGTCGGGACGCTGCCACCCGTGAAGGGCGGCAGCGACCCACGGCGCGCGAGCTACCGCTTCCCCGGCTTCAGCACCCAGAAGTACGCCTTGTGCTGGGTCTTCGCCCCCGTGACGCTGACCACCTGAATCAGCACGCGGTAGCGCCCCGGGGTCAGCTTGGTCGTGCCGAGCAACGTCTTCAGCGCGAACGTGTGCCGTCCGGCCGCGACCGAAAGGGTCGTCGACAGCGCTCGGGCGCTCGGCGCCGCGGCTCGCGTCCTAGCGTCGCGTGCGGCGGACCTCGGCACGGCGACGTACTCGCCCGCCGTGGTTCCCGCGGCCTGCGGCTTCGGGCATTTGGACCGGACGCCGCTCGTCGTCTTCACGCGGCGCTGCAGGGTGAACGTGACGCGCGACGGCGCACTGACCGTGTAGCCGACGGTGACGTTCCGGCGCGCGCCCTTCGCGCTGCCCATGCACCGGGTGACGGTCTGGTTGGAGAGCGTCACGGTGCCCACCGGGGGTACCGGCGCCACGGGGACCACGGGACGGACCGGCTCGAGCGGTGCTGTCGGCACCAGCGGCGGCCGCAGCTCCCACGGGACTTCGGGAACCATCTTCGGCGGTGTCGTTCCGGTCGCGCTCAGGGCGATCGTGGTCGGGCTGCCGGTCGCGTTGCTCGGCAGGGTCACGGTGCCCGTCGCCGCGCCCGCCTCGGAGGGAGAGAACGTCGCGGCGAACGTGCACGTGTCATCCGGCGCCACGGTGGTGTCCGAGCACTCATCGTCCGCGATCGCGAAGCCCGCGCCGGACAGCGCGGCGTCGTCGAGCACCAGCGGCCCGACCGTGATGCCGGAGGAGGTGTTCGTGACGGTGAAGGTGCGCGCGGCGGAGGTCTCGCCCAGCCGCACCGAGCCCAGGTCGGCGCTCGAGGGATCGACGGCGATCGTCGCCTGCGGCACGGCGGCGAACGTCGCGGTCACGCTACGCGCCTGGTCCATCGTCACGACGCAGGGGTCGGTCCCCGAGCAACCGCCGCCCGAGAATCCCTCGAAGGTCGACGTGGTCGTATCGGGGTGCGCGGTCAAGGTGACCGACGTTCCGTGGTCGAACGACGTGCCGCACTCGTCGTGGCCCGTCAGGTTGCGGCCGCAGTCGAGACCGGTCGGCGAGCTGTCGACGTACCCCGCGCCGGTGCCCGCGGCCGTCACATCGAGCGCCCGCGGCGCGAGCGTGAACGTCGCCGTCACGTCGCGCGCCTCATCCATCGTCACAACACAGGGCTCGGTCCCCGAGCAGCCGCCGCCCGAGAATCCCGTGAAGGTCGACGTCGCCGTATCGGGATGCGCGGTCAAGGTGACCGAGGCGCCTGGGCGGTACTCCTTGGCACAGTCGGTGTGGGTGCTCGGCGTGTTGCGTCCGCAGTCCAGGGCCGTCGGCGACGACGACGCGACGCCCGGCGCGTCGACGAAGCCCGTGCCGTTGCCGTCGGTCGCGACGTTCAGCATCAAGCCGGCGAACGTGATCGTGATCGTCGGGGTGGAGCCCAGCGCCGCCAGGCTCTGCTCCACGCCCGAGACGTCGGCCGTCGTGTGGCTCGAGCCGCCGGCTCCGCCGCCGTAGACGGTGCCGCCTCCCCCGCCG
>Ga0265296_1002334_pt1 | contig 19333 bp, 14 predicted proteins | sample MunlanPumphouse1_FD_189073 | JGI IMG/M metagenome (GOLD analysis project Ga0265296, IMG submission 189073) | Groundwater microbial communities from a municipal landfill in Southern Ontario, Canada - Pumphouse #1 | ecosystem: Environmental > Aquatic > Deep subsurface > Groundwater | place...
CAAGTTTTCCGGTGAAGAGATAGCCGAGGAACGAGAACGGCATGAAGGCGGTGGTGAGCCAGACTACGAGAATACGTATCAGGAACCCCACGGCCATTCCGAGGAGCGGAAGAACGATCGCGAGCTGCATGATGAATGCGAACACGACGTTCATGAGTATCTGGAAGGTCGTCATCGCTGCCTGCCCCGTCGTGATCGGACCGGATGGGAGCATGCCTTCCGGTATTTTTGGAAGCTGCGTGATGTTTACGAAGCTCACTGCGAGACCGTTGAGCATCGCATATGCTGGTTCCATGGTGAGCTTTGCGGCTTCGTACTCTTCCAATCGATAACACCCGATGCCAGGGTAACATGGGCAGTCCTCGTCAGGCACCATCGAACAATTTCCTTTTGTCACGTCCAGTTTCCATTCATTTTGTTTGTCCTCTGATCCAAAGATCATTTTGTTGATGATGACTTTGCATGGTTTGGCTACAGGAGGATTACCTTCAATTCTCCGGCAGGTGAAGTTCGGGAGCATCTGCGGAACCGCGTAGACTGTTCCCGTGAGAATATTCGCGATGTCGATAATCACGCGCGGGAAGAACCACGAGAAGTTCACGAGGATCACGGCGATGACGAACTGGCTGATCTTCTCTTTGATGTACTTGCTGTTACCCGTGATGATCGTAAAGAAGGCGACGCCGATGAGCATCAGCGCGAAGAAGATGTTCATGATGTCTCTTGCGAGTACCCAGATGTTATTGAGCGCCCCCATCATCTGCGGGTTCGTAAAGAAATCCGCTCTCAGAAAGTATCCGAGGAAGTCCAGGAGGATCAGGAGCAGGATATGCATGAACGTGTTGATCGCCGCGAGTTTGCTCATCCATTGGACCAGATCATCGGGGAGTGAGCCTCTCACGGCGGTCCCGGCGCCCCCGGCTTGTGCAAGCGCCGTTGGTACGAGAAAACCGGACCAGAGGCCTGCGGCCAACAGAACGAGAGTGACAGTGAAGAGCCCGCTGAAGTGTTGTTTATTTTTAGGCAGCATTTTTCTCTCTATTGTACCACGAAAATCCAGTTGCAGCAATTTCCTTGAAAGAGCCAAGAACGCAAGTTCCAAAAGGACAGACAAGAGGGGTTTCCATGATTCTTTGGCGGAGAAAGCAGGATGACAGGGATGAAGGCTATAGCAGAGGTGGCATGGGCATCGTGCCCATGGTTTGGCAGACTCCTTTCCACATTTCACCCAACCAATCCCGTCGATGGGGCAGGTACGCTCCTTTGCGTTGTAACTGCACTCACTGACCTTGCACGAAAAAGGGCTAAAGCCCAGTACAAAAGCGCGGTAACCCCGTCCTTAAGGACGGGGTTACCGCATCCCAGAATTTGAGCTTTAGCTCTTTTCAGAGCCAATATCTTGCAGAGTCAGTGAGGCACTTACCTTGCGTTCGATTGCTTTTCCCTGAAACGGTTGGCTTGATCCTTGCGCTTGAATACTCTCTCAATTTTCCACTCTCTGGACAACCACGGGCACGATGCCCGTGCCACACCTACTCTCTCCAGCAAAGAATCATGTGATCCATGGTTCAGATGGTAGTAGTTATATAACTACGACATGAAGTAAGAAAATGCGCTGTATAAATTAGTTGTACAATTATACCAAAATATGGTGTTCATAATCTATGAATTTTGTTTGTAATAAGCCAAAATATAATGTTCAATATATGTGAACATAGCTATGTTCAACTTTCTTGCTCTTCTTTGGGGCATGTGAGTAACATTTGTGAACAGGCAGCAAGTGCTGCCAGTCAATCCTCCTTCATGGTTCCAGCCACGCTCAAAGCACTGTTCAGTTCCCAGACGAGAGTGAAGCTTCTCTCGGTCTTCCTCCTCCATCCCGAAGAGGAGTACTTCATTCGCCAGCTCACGCGTCTCTTGAGTGAGCAAATCAACTCGATCCGCAGGGAACTCGAGAACCTCCGGAGGATCGGCCTCGTGCGTGCGAGGCACAAGAACCGCAAGAAGTACTACAAGACGGATACGGAGTTCATCTTCTACCAGGAGCTGAAGACCATGTTCCAGAAGGAGGTGCGCGGAGGGGAGAGCGCCACGGTCACATCGCTCAAGAATCTCCCGGGTCTTAAGTTCCTCGAGCTTGCGGGGAGCTTCGTCGGGACGCAGAGCAAAGTGGATCTCCTCGTGGTCGGCGATGCGAAGAAGGAGGTCATCGAGCTCCTCCTTGCACAGGATCCCACGATGCGGAACGTGAAGTACTCGCTCTTCTCGAAGGCGGACTTCCTCTACCGATTGAGTCTCCGCGACCGCTTCATCCTCGAGATCGTGGACGACCCGCGGCACCTCGTCGTCGTGAACAACATCCAGAAGGAGATGGAGGAGGCGAGGAAATAGAAAGTTTGGTCTGGAGTTTGACCATTGTTGTGGGAACTGTGGCATGGTTGCATGGCTACATGGCTACATGGTTCGCAAGCGATAGCGGGCGTAACTTGCCTGCCAACCATGTAACCATGCAACCATGTAGCTATGCCGCTACGAATCTCAAGATTTCCTTTACAGAGCCCAAATTCTCCAGTAACATCCGTCCGCTTTATGACCGGTATCGCTCTTCAGGAACAGGCGGAAAGGATGAAGAAAAACAGGCCGGATGTCCGGCCGGGGTTCACCGTTCGCGTGCACCAGAAAGTGCAGGAGGGTGACAAGGAGCGCATTCAGGTTTTCGAGGGGCTGATCATCGGCATCCATCGCGGGCACAGTTCGACGGACGCGACCTTCACCGTCCGGAGGATCGCTTCCGGCGTGGGGGTGGAGCGCGTGTTCCCGCTGCACTCGCCGAACGTCGAAAAAATCGAGGTGAAGAAGGTGGCGGAGGTCCGCAGAGCCAAGCTCAATTTCCTCCGCGGCAGGAGCGGCAAGAGTGCACGCATCAGCGAGCGGTTCACGAGTTCGGAGGAATTCGCGATTGCGGCGGCCCCGGCAAAGGAGGCTCAGGAGCCCGCGACGGTGGCGGCTGAAGTGAAAACATCTGAAAAAGAAGTATGAATTAAGAATTATGAATTAAGGAGATTCTGAATAATGATTTGTAAAATGTAAAAATGCTGCATGGCTACATGATTGCATGGTTTGCATGCAACACACGTTGGCTTTTGCTAGCCAACCATGTAGCCATGCAACCATGCAGCATCTTTAGGTTTCTGTATGCTGAAGAGTTTTTCAGAGGTTCCTTAATTCTTTTTCGGTTTGACAGTGACAGCGCCAATACCAGCTTCTATCATTCCTGATAATGCGCTGTGTTCTCGTCGGCAACTACGGCGTGGGGAATCTCGGGGATGAGGCGCTTCAGAAGTTTTTCCTCGACACGTTTCCCGGGGTTGAGTGGACGGTCATGAGTGCGCGGCCGTCCAGACCGGGAGAAGTGCCCAGGCTTCCGTGCGGTTTTCGTTCGTTCTTCCGTCCATGGTGGAGGACTCTCAGAGCGTATCGCCGCGCGGATGCGGTGGTGTTCGGCGGCGGATCGCTCTTCACGGATGTCGAGTCCGTGTACGCGTGTCTCCTCTGGTGGTGGCATGCATTCGTTGCCCGTGTATTCCGCAGGCCCATACTCATAGCGTTCCAGGGGATCGGTCCGTTCCGGAGTTCCCTGGGCAATCGCCTCGCACGGTGGGTGGTAAAACATGCGGTGCATGTGAGCGTCCGCGACGAGGCATCGTACCAGCGCGTGCAGTCATGGAATTTGAACAAAGAAATTGTTCAGACTTTTGATCCAGTATATGCCGTATTTGCGAATATCAAGTTCGAAATGATTGAGTGCAGCAGGATTGTCCTTATCCCACGGGCGAACTCGGGTGAGTCATTCCTCATCGAGGCGAGCCGCGTGCTCGATGAACATCATGGGGATCCCGTGCGTCTCGTGCTCCTGCAGCCGGATCACGAGGAGTTCGTCGTGCAGCGCATCACCTCACTCACGAGAGGACTCTGCGAGGTCGTGTCGGTCGCGACTGTGGAGCAGCTCATCACAGCACTGTCGGACGCTTTGATCGTCGTTTCGGAACGGTACCATGGGACGCTCGCCGCTCTCGCCCTCGGCCTGCCGACGGTCGTGTGCCCGCAGGACACGGGGGACAAGCTGGACACGCTTCGTATACTCATCGAGCAGGGAGGGGCAGAGGAACGCGAGCGGCTGCTTGCGCTGGTGGGGGAGGGGATTACGGCGCTGTGGGAAGCGCTATGCGGCAGGCAGTAAAAATGCTCACGAAAGCTTCGTCCCGTGTAGATTGGCGTGAAATAATATGTACTTGCGTGCAGTAATTTGATAGAATAGCTGTATGAAGCCCCTCTACCTCACTGACGATGAATTGAAGGTCTTTGAAGCTCTTCCGCCCAAGCTCAAGGAAGGGTGGGATGTGGAGTCCGAAAAGGGAGGCGTGCTCGAGACGGACGAAGAAATTCGCATGCGGGCGTTCCAGGCGAACTTCCACCGTTACCCCGCGTTCAAGCCGTTCCTGGAGGAGCTCGTTCAAGGAGCCAAGCCCGATGCAGCCGCACTCGCCAAGTTACCTGTGGAAGCGGTTCAAGAGCTCTTCTTCGTCATTGGTGCCCGCGGCGTACACACGTTAATCGGCGGACTCATGCATGAGGTGAAGAATGACGAGGATGTCTCGCTCCTCGCGTTCCTGACGCAGGTGCGGCGCACCATGCTCTCCATCAATACATCGACCGTTTCCTCCCACTAACCATGGTTCCCGAATCCCACGAGTCTCAGCAGGCGTACATCTGGCCGCGCGAGAAAATGAGTCGCTTCCTCGAAACCTTGGATGAGGAGGGAGATGCGGACAAGCTGCATGCTGTCGATCGGCGTGAGGATCTTGTCGAGGCGATCCGCAAATTCGATCCTGCAGTCAACGGGAACGTTGATCAGTTGATGGATCAGCTCTCACTCTATCGTCGCGAGGCTCAGCGCAAACAACAGTGGACGAAGGAATCCGAAAAGAGCTGGCCGCGCCGCATCTGGGAGAAGGCGATCGGGGCCATCAAGGCGCATCCCTATATCACCACGGGCTTAGTCCTGGGCGCCGGCGGAGCCGCGCTGTACTACACCGGATGGGGAGCAGTGTTGGTGGAGAAGATCAAAGCCTGGCTGTTGAGTTTCTTGCCTCAGCTCAGGGTACCCCAAATCCCCATTCCGCATATCCCCACGCCGACTCTGCCGACTCTGCCAACACCTCCCGTCGTTCCCTCCCTCCCTCCGCTCCCCACGGTTCCCAATCCAGCCAATCTTCCGCCACTCGTCCCTCCTTTGAATCCGTAAGGAATTGGGGGTCACACACACATCCATTCCCAACACGCGTCCATGGCCGAGCAACCCGGTGCTGCGCCAACTCAGAATCCCTCTGTTCCTAACAGAGTAGAAGATCTTCCTTTGTGGACTCATCGGGAACAGATCCGTGTTGGTCTCGATATTCCAGAAACTTCGGAGCGGTGGGAGCAGATGCTGCGTCTCCTCTACGCGCCGCCCAATGCCCCCGCCTCTCGTGAGCAGATTCCCGCTGCCGCGTTGCCGTTCTTTGACCTCCTCATCCTCAAGAGAACGCAAGTGAACGACGAGCTTCGCTCTGCGCAGCAGCGCATCGCTGCGGGGCAACCACTGGATCCTGCACTGACGCCGGTTATTTGCCAGCGTTTCGGGGAATACCTCCAAGCGGTTCAGGAATACCAGAGGAACGCTGGGATTTCTACACTCATCACTGTGCCGGAGGGGCTCAAGGTTGCCAGTCAGCCGTGGTGGCCTGCACGCGAGCAGTTGCGCACCGTACTGGGGATCGAAGAACCTCCTGCCGTATGGGAAGGGCTGCTCCGTGTCCTTGTGGCGCCACCCGGTGTTCCCGAGACCACGCAGAATCTTTCGCTGGTTTCGCGCCAACACCTCGATGACCTCAATCGCAAACGAATGATTTCGGCGCAGGATCTCGTTGATATCCAGGATCTTCTCCAACGCGGACAGCCCCTCGATCCGGCCATCGGCCAGATCATGCGCGTGCGTTTCACGGACTACCTGCAGTCCGTCATCCAGTTTCAGAAGAGCATTGGTGTTGCGCCCATCACCCTCCCGGAATCCCTGGCACGGTACCGCCAGAGTGCGGAAGTGCGCGAACAGGCGTCGCTGAGGCTCACGGGAATGATCCTCACTACGCAGTACGACCTTGCACAGGATCTCACCAACACCCCTCTCAAGCTCCAGAATGCAATTGCAGATCTGATGCTCTTCGTCGGACGACGCGCTCCGCGAATGAACCGCTTACTGGATGGCGCCGGTACGGTGAAGACGGATCCGCAGACTGTACTCACGTTCCTCGCATTCCTGGGATTACAGAATCCCGATGTGAAGCATCGTGAGGCCGCCATGCTTCTGGTGCGCTTTCTCGCAAAGCATGAGCGTACCATCAAACGCTCCGCGGAAATCGAAGGAAAGAACTTCGCGGATATGACGATCGCGGATGGACTGGAGTGCTGCGTGCACCTCTCGGGCACCAGCACCATCTTGGAGCAGATGCCGCGACAGATTGAACGTCTGAAGAGCGGGCAGAAAGTGAATATCGGAGAGTTCGCGCAGGAGGCGATGCTGAATCGCGATCTCTATCCGGCGCGAATGGTGGAAGTGTCATTGGCCCCTCTGGCCGGTCTCGACTTTCAAAAAACCACCCCGGACCGACGCAAGCAATTCCAGCGGGATGCCGCCGAAGTTCTGCAGTTCTTCCTCACCAATAAAAGTGCGAATGGTACTGTCGCTCAAGTGGAGAGTCACATTACCGGTCTCCTTCCGCTGCAGCAGGAGATGGTCAGAAAGCTCTGTAAGCGTGTTCGCAGCCAGCAGACGATTGATCACATCCAAGCATCGCTCTTCATGTCGAAGCCGCCGGAGGATGTGGAGCAGCGCGCACTCGCAAAGATACAGGAGCTCGTCGTCACCAACGGAGAGATCACCCTGCGGGAAGCGTTTGAGCTTCACTACATCATGGAAACGGGCCGTGGGGGTGACGAAACGGGGGTCAGCAGAGGCAGTAGCCTCTTACTCGGGTTCAAAGCCCTATCCATCCTCGGCAAACCATCCGCGGATCCCACTCTTGCGCACGAGTTAGAGATGCACAAGCTCGGGCAGCTTTCGGACCTGGCGGCGAGTGCGCTCATGGGTCTTGAATTGCCCGTGGATTTGGATATTCCCCCCGAGGTGCGGACAGAACTCGACAATGCACGCCAGTACTTGCTCGAGCAGGGAGTGGGATACGCGCAAGGCTTGTTGGAATCGTTCATGCTGTTGCATAGGACATGGCCCAAAATCATGTTTGCAGTGGAAGCATTTGTTATTGGTCCGCCAGCGAGCCGTATTACATTCAGAATATGGGTGAAGCTGACGACGAGGAACCTCGAGAAATTCGCCACGACGAGTGCCGATGAGTTTGCGCGACTCCACAATGTTCCGGTGAACCAGGTCAAGCTTGCGCAGGCTGAGGTGACGAAGCTCTTAAACCAACTCAAGCGGCAGGGCAGTTTCATCGATCCGTGGTTCGAGCGAGGGACTCTGAGCTTGGATCCGCGCAAGTGGATTTCCTTCCGTGCCGGACGGGTGCGCGGCGAGGCGAATGCCTTTGCCAGGGCTGCGGAGCAGCAGCAGTTAGCCAATGCGGTGCGGGAGCTGCGCACGAGTTTCCCCAAGGAACTCAATCGCGTTGCGGATTACACAGCGCAACTCAGCGATGATGCGGAGATGTTCAGGGCTGTCATGACGGAAGGAGGGTACGAGGCCGCAGATGTCGAAAAGGCGATGCGCTACATCGAAGGGACGGATCGGGGCAGAATCTGGGCGCTCCAGCGTACACTCCAGCAGACGCAGGGGAGAGTGGCTGCGCTCGAGTCACGGTTACAGAGACTTGATGCCCCCGAAGCCCGTGCCCGCTTCGCCAAGGCGAAGGAGGTCCTCGCAGAGATCGGGTACACCGACGAACTCACCGATGCACAGAAGCTTGCGATCCTCGATGCGCATGCCATTCCGCCGTCCCTTCCAGAAGGGCAGACGGGACTTTGGGGATCACGCTACACGGTGGATGACCTCGCCAAGAAGGCCGAGATTCTGCGCGAGCAGTTCCCACACTCGGCTCACTGGAAGGCGCTGATGCGCAAGGGTGTCTGCGGAGATGACCTCTCTACGCTCATTCGAAAACTCAGCGATACCGCACTCGAGGAACTTGCAGGACTGAAGATTCCTCCACGTGCCCCCGGTGCGCGCATTGGCTCCGCAGCCGAGACGGCAAAATCCCAGAAGGCGCTCAAAAGCCTCCTCTCCGACCGTGAGTTCCTCGAAATGCTCAAGTCCGGTCGCCAAGGGGTCAAGACGGTAGAGGATGCCGAGCTCTTCCTCGAGGCAGCCAGGCGCGCAGGCCAGCTCGATTTGGATCCGCGCACGCTCTCGATGATTCACCAGAGCGGACGGGCGCGCAAAATGCTCGCCGGAGCGATCTCGACGGGAGAGGTGGGGGAAGTTTCCCGCGTGCTCAAGGCGGCAACCATTGCGAGGAACACGCGCATCGGACTCAACGTCGTCGGCATGGCCGGCGATGTCTTCGGGCTCTACATGGCGTATTGCGACTGGCAGGCGAACCGCGACAGGATCGGCAACACCAGCAATCCCGCGCTCATCGATCTCTACCAGCGGGCGAACTATGTCTACGCGGCGGAAGCCGGTGCCAGTGCGGTGGGGATCGTCGTGGGCGGGTATGCCATGATCAACGCCTACGCCGCCGGCGAAGGCGTGCTCGGCGCTCTGAGTGCGAGCGGGGCGACGATCATGCTCCCCATTGCCGTTGCCGTGGTCGGCGGAGGCCAGTACTACCGGGAACTCGAATCCGTGACAGCCGGATGGCTCGAAGATGAGCGCGACCTGCAGAAGAAGCCGGAAGGGGAGCTGATGGCCGAGCTGCTCATCGATCGTCGTCCCGGGAACGCCGGCGGGGCGTTCTTCAATCCCAAGATGGCCGCCCATGCGACTCAGGCGGAGTGGTTGGCAAAGAAGTTTGACTTCTCCATGAGCTCACAGGAATTTCAACAGTGGAATGAGCAGGGGTTTCAGAGGGTGCTTGATGCAGACCAGGCGAAGCGCTTCAAACTCGTCAGGGCGCTCCTCACGCAATTTACCGTTCTCCCCAAGGCGGAAGGGGAGAAGGAGGAGCAGTACCGCGCGCGGGTGAATGACCACCTTGCGGATCAGCTCAAATACTTACTCAGGGAGTCGAAGAACAGCCTGGACAGCGGAATGATGACCTCCTTCGACCATGCCAAGCTCCATGCGGAGATGATGGCCTACGGGCGTGCGCTCCGAAGTGCGGGCATGGAGGGAATCCTGCGCTGGACCTTGCCGCAGGGCGGTGCGGAACAATCCTACGATATGGCGCAGTACGGGGCGGATGGATTCAATCTCGACAAGATCCCGCCGGGACTCATGGATGCCTTCCGAGACCAGCTCTCCTACGCGGGGATCGTGGGACAGTTCAATTCGATCCGCAGCATCTACGGTGGGGATACGGACTATCTCCTCCACAAGAGCATTCAGGATCAGCTGCTCCTCGAGGTGCGGCCCTCCATCGCCAAGCTCGAGGGCGAAATCCTGCGACAGGATTTTGAGGGGATTCTGCAGTGGGATGATGCGGGTCGTGCGGCGGCGCGCTATGTGCTTTCCGTTCGTCTTCGCCAGGCCCTCGAGCGCGAGGCAGACCGCATGGTCTCGAGCGGCAAGCCCGTGAGCGTCCAGGAGTACCGCGATGCTGCGAAACGGATCAAGGACATGTTGCTGCGGCCTGATTTGATGCAGAGCCCCGATGGGTCGGTGGTACAACTGACCGATGACCAGCGTTTTCAGGCTCAGAAATATCCGGCGCTTGCACTGCAGTGGCATTCGCAGGCATTCAAAGAAGGCCAGGATCTCCCCAACGTCGCTTACTATAGGGATAACCCGGGCAAGTCAGCGGAGCTTTTGGGTCTCCCGTACCTTTCCGATCACCTGTTCATCAACAGGAAGTACTACCGCGGGAGCCAGCCAACGATTATTCAACCGCGACCGCATTCCTCTCCGACCGTTGAGAACTTCCGGGCACAAGTCCCCCAGGCTCTTTCAGCAGATCCTCAGGAGCGGGAACTGTCGGTGTGGGTGCGCAATCTCGAGGATGGGCATGAAATTGCGTACCGCAATACGGCGCTCGATCCCCAGGGTTTGCACTACTTCACCTTCACAGTCCAGCGTCCAAAAGAAGGCCCCAGGGAAGGGATGAATCGTCCGGACTTCATTCCTGTTCTCCACAGGCTCGCTCCCGACGGGAACGACACCCCGCAGTGTCGGGTGTATTCGGATTTCTTCTCATCCCGCGACGTCGATGACCGCACGAAGGACATCATGCTCCGCACACTGCTCAACTTCAGCTCCAATGGGTACACGGGACCGGCTCAGGTCCGGTCGTTCCTCTCATTCTTCCCCTACGAAGTGCGCAATGGGATGAACTACCAAGAAGAACTCATCGCGAAACTCACCACCATTCTCAGCACACTCAATCTCAAGGATGCCGATTCGCATCTCATCTTCTTTAAGGGGCTCGTCCGGCAGCTCGATCGGTACGGCGGCTGCACGGAGCGCGCCTGCAGGGAGATTCCCCAGTGGTTCGATAGTACGCAAACCAATCCTCTGTGGGAGCGCACTCCCCGGGTGACGACCGGCACGTACCGCAGTCCCGGTCGCGCACCGACGAAGTGGCCGAAGAGAATTTCCTTTTGATCGCCAATCGTCGATATCCTTCTGGACGTAAACAGCAATCGGTCAGTAGGATGAGCGGGCATGGAAATCCGCAACTTCTGCACCCCCCTTCGCTTCTCACTCGCTCCGCTCGCTCGTAGCTACGGAGGGGCAGGTCACCCGTTTCAGAGAGATTATGGAAATACGTAACTTCTGCATCATTGCCCATATAGATCACGGCAAATCCACGTTGTCCGACCGGATGATGGAGATCACCGGGACGCTTGAGAAGCGCGAGATGAAAGAGCAGCACCTCGATTCGATGGATCTGGAACGGGAGCGGGGGATCACCATCAAGCTGACGCCGGTGCGGATGAACTACCCTTCGACCCATTCGATAGACTCAGGGTCGCCCCGAGCCGGTCGAGGGGCGACAAGCTCCCGTTCGACAAGCTCAGGGCAAGCAGTGGAATTGAATTTGATCGATACGCCGGGACACACGGATTTTCGCTACGAAGTGAGCCGTTCGCTCGCCGCGTGCGAAGGGGCGATCCTGCTCGTCGATGCCTCGCAGGGCATTCAGGCGCAGACGCTGGCGGTCCTCTATATGGCGATGGAGCATAACCTCACGATCATCCCGGTGCTCAACAAGATCGATTTGCCCGCGGCCGATCCGGATCGTGTGACCGGCGAGGTGATCAAGATGCTTGGATGCAAAAAGGAGGACATTCTTCGTATCTCGGCCAAAGAGGGGACAGGGGTGAAGGAGGTACTGGATGCGGTGATTGAGAGGATTCCTTCTCCCTCCCTCACCCCGGCCTCGCTCCGCTCAGCCACCACTCTCCCGACCCGCCTTCGCCAAGGCTTCGGTGGGCAGGCGGGAGAGGGGATGGGGGTGAGGGAAGGCGAAGTCTCTCGGGCGTTGATCTTCGATGCGGTGATGGACGAGTATCGCGGAGTGGTGATCTACGTTCGAGTCGTCGGAGGGAAATTTACGAAAGGCATGCAGGTATATCTGCTCGGGTCCAAGGTACGGTTCGAAGTTCAGGATGTCGGTTTCTTCGGGCCGAAGTACATTTCGGACGATATACTTTCTGACGGGCAAATCGGTTACATCGTCACGGGGCTCAAAAAAGTTGTGGATGCGCGGGTCGGGGATACGGTTTCGTCGAAAGAAGTCGCGGATGCTCTCCCCGGCTACAAGAAAGTCCAGCCGATGGTTTTCGCGGGGTTGTACCCTCTGCAGGCCGACGATTACCCCAAACTCAGGGATTCGCTGGAGAAGCTGTCGCTCAATGATGCCGCGATAGATATTTCTTATGAACACAATACCGCGCTTGGCAACGGCTTCCGTTGCGGATTTCTCGGGCTTCTGCACATGGATATCGTGCAGGAACGGCTGGAACGGGAGTATGACTGCGATCTGGTGATCACGGCGCCAAGCGTGTTGTATGAAGTGGAACTGAAAGCTTCGAGGCCTGCGTCCGTGGTGCGTTCCAGCATCCTGAAGATCGGCGAACCGAATACGGCACTCATCAGCAATCCAGCCGACATGCCCGATCCGACGTTCATCGCCGAGATCCGCGAACCTTGGGTGAAGCTGGAGATCGTCTGCCGGAAGCAGGACGTGGGTCCGGCGATGCAGCTGGCGCAGGACCGGCGGGCGGTGTATTTGTCGCTTGAATACATCGATGCCGGACGGGCACTCATGCACTTTGAAGTTCCGCTTGCGTCCATCGTTCTCGACTTCTTCGACAGACTGAAGTCGGCGAGCTCCGGCTACGCTTCGCTCAGCTATGAACATCTCGGTTACCGCGCGGGGGCATTGGTGAAAATGGATATTCTTCTCCTCGGCGAAAAGGCCGATGCTCTTTCGGTGGTATTACACAGGTCTGAAGCGCGTTCGGTCGGCGAGAAGATCGTGAAACAACTGAAAGAAGTACTTCCGAAACAGCAGTTCCAGATCCCGATCCAGGCGGCGATCGGCGGAAAGATCATCGCGCGGGAGAACGTTGCGGCGTACAGGAAGGACGTGACGGGGTACCTCTACGGCGGCGACCGGTCACGGAAGGACAAGCTGCTCGACAAGCAGAAGCGCGGGAAGAAGCGGATGAAGAAGATGGGGAGGGTGACACTCAGTCAGGAGGCGTTTTTGGCTGTATTGAAGCGTTAGTTCTCTTGTTCTTTTTCTGTCCAAGCGACAGAAAAAGAACCAAAAAGAACGCGCCCTCCTTCGCTCCGCATCCGCGGAGCTACGGAAGGGCAAGTGTGCGTCCCCGCCGCTTGCCGGCCGAAGCCCCGCCATGCGGGGCGAAGGCTGGTGGCGCACGCCTCCCTTTGGTAGAGGAAAAACCCATTTCATAATGTTGATTATTGATTTGAGTATGCTCAGCGTCGCTGGACGCATAACGGAACTTTTCCAAGGCGACAGAAAAGGTATGCTTATAGAGTGGTTGAGTCTCTGCATTTCCCACTCCGTTCCGCCTTTTTAGCACTGCCTCTGGAAGGCCAGGCGAAGTGGCAGTTTCAGGCGCTCCAGGAAGCCCTGAAGCCCTACGAGGAATCCATGCGGTTCCAGCATCCGCAGACGCCGCACCTGACTCTCTTCTTCTGGTCTGAGGTACTGGAGCTCGAGTACGAGGAAATCGTGAAGCAGGCGGAGAAGATCGCGTCGGCCGCGCAGCCATTCACGTTGAAGGTGACGAACGCGGCGACCTTCGGGGACCCCCCTTCGCCCCGCACAGCGGGGCTACGCGGGGCAAGCCCCACTCTGCACTCCGCGCTTCGAGGGGCAAGCCGCGGAGAAGATCGCACACTCTATCTGGATGTTGCTTTCTCCCCCGAGCTCGCTTCGGTGAAGAAGTCCTGTCCCTGGTCCGAGGGTCGGCCGTTTCGTCCGCACATCACCCTCGCGCGCATCCGCCATCCGCAGCGGTTTCATGTGTGGAAGAAGAAGGTCATGAAGGCGGTCGAAGGTGCTCTGTTCGATATTTCGGTCGACCGTCTGCGTTTGTATGCGGAAATTGATGGCAGGAAACAAACGCCACTGGAGGATTTTCCATTTGGCTTGCGGTAGTTCCGTGGAATAAGGCAACGATGGGGGAGTCCGAAGAATCCGAGGAAACCGAGGAGTCCGACGAAGCGCTGTTATTCCCCGGACTCTTCGGATTCTTCGGTTTCCTTGGATTCCCTGGTTTGTTTCGTCTTGAAGTATTGCTCTATACGGCTCAGGTGCGGCGCAATCACGTCCTGGAGAATTTTAATGGTGAGGGGCTGCAGTTCCTCGTAGGGGATCGGGCGCTTGATGGATTCGAAGTACTCGACGAGCACGAATGTCGCGAACTGCAGAACGGATCCGTCGATGTTGTTTTCGTCCACCATGAGCCGGATCAGGATCTTCTCCGCATCGATGCTCATGACGAGCTGCAGACGCGAAACCCAGAGGAGGATGGATTTCTGGACGTCCGCCGGCAGATTGCCCCGCTTCAGGAGACTGGCCGATTCCGACGGTTCCTTCAGGGTGATGCTGTGCTCGGCGATGTACTCCTCCACCGCCTCCAACGAACCGCGGTGAATGAGGGAGAGAATCGCGAGGATGAAGATGGACGGGCAATCGCGGGCCACCAGGCGCGCGATCAGCTGGAAGAGGTGCGCGTACTTCTCCTCACCGAGGAACTGCAGGATGGTCTGCGCGACGCGATCGTCCTTCCTCCTCGCGCGCTTCTCCTCGCGGAGGATTTGCTTAATCTGCTGTGCCGCTTGCCGGAAACGCTCCTTCGCTTCTTCGGAAACTCCTTCGGACGTACTCCCGGCTCCCTCGCCCGGTGTGAATGACTCCAGTCCTCCTGTGTTTTGCATGGAGAAAGGGTACCAAGCTTCAGCCTGGGCTGCCAGTGGGCATAAAGAAAACCTAAAAAAATGACCAATGAACAGGAAGGATGAAGAGGAACAGGAGGAACCAGAAGACAAAGAGGATGTTTCCCTTTATTCTTCTTTTTCTTCTTAATCCTCTTGTTCCTTTTGTTCCTTATTCTCTGCTTTCACTTCCACCGTGAGAGGAAATGTCTCGGAACCGACGGACAGTGTCACGGTATGCGTGCCGACGGTTTTGATGGGTACGGGGATCTGCACGGATTCCGCAGAGAGTTCGAGGGCGTGCTCCTGCTTGAGCGCGCTGACGATCTTCTCTTCGGAGATCGCGGCGTAGAGCTTGCCGGTCTTCGTCACTTTGGCGGTAAAGTGCACGGTCTTCCCGCTCAGGGCGGCGCTCGCGGAGGTCAGAAGCTGCCGCTCGCGCTCGAGGGCTCGCTGTTTGATCTGCTCCGCGTAGCGCTTGCGGACATTCGGGGTGACCACGAGCGCCTTCCGCATCGGGAGAAGGTGATTCAGGGCATAGCCGTTCTTGACCACAATGAGGTCATTTTTCTTTCCTACGCCGGGAATGTCCGTGAGGAGGAGAATTTCCATGGAGTGCGTTAGGACGTTGGCTGCCGACAGCGTAGCGCCGAAAGCCGAAAAATTATAGGGAAACTTCTTGCCGCAAACAAGGGCATGTGGTAGGCGGGACAGAATTTCCTATGGGACCTCTGATGAATGCACTTGGTGTATTGAAGTAGTCTAGAGCGAACGGATCAGCCGGATGAACCAGCCGAAGAAGCTGAACCAGCTCTTTCCCGGAAGGAATTGGCGCCGGGTCGTCACGTACCAGTCGTCGATGTGGGCGAAGTGGTCGGCATGCAGGGAGAGCTTCCCGAGCGTCATGCCCTGCACCGAATCGTCATGTGCGTAAATGTACAGGGGAGAGTAGAGGGCGATGGCGGGAATGTCCTTCTTCAGGAGCTCGTTCAGTTCCTGCAGGGCTTTCGCACGGGAGGAAGGAATACTCGTCTCGCGGATACGGGCCAGGAGCGTATCCGCCTCGAACGAGGTGTACTGCGAGAGATTGAAGGCGTCGAGCCGCATTTTTTTGGCGTCCGTACGCTCCTGGATCTGACTCGAGTGCCAGTAGGGGTAGCTATCGAGATTGTCGAGAAGCGATTGGCCGAAGAGCACCACATCGTAGTTGCGGCTGAGGAGCCGGTCTCCGAATTCCTTCTTCGACGAAGCGACGTCCACTCGAACTCCCACGCCCACCGCCTCCCATTGCCGCTTGATGGCTTCCGCGACTCTCGGATAGGTTTCGGGCTTATTGCTCGTGAGGAGGTTTAAGACCAGACGTTTGCCCTTGCTGTTCACGCGGGTATGGGGAGGATCTGGCGGTGTCTTGCGGCGGAGGTAGCCATTCTCCATGTAGAGGTCCTGGACAGTGATGCGGTTCGGATCGTTCTCGGGCAGCTTCTTGGAGGCGAGGAAGAGATCGACGAGTTGCTGCTCCTGCGAAGCGAGTGCGAATTTTTTCGCGTCCGCAATCCGCTCGATGAAAGCGGTGTCCTGCACGTCATCCTTGGCGTTCGTCAGCCGCACGATGTTCATTCCCAGTTTCAGTGAACCGCTCTGGCCGTTCCCGGCCTGCAGTTTCACCATCCAGCTTCCGGAGAGCGCGCGGACAGTGCCGTCCGGGAGGCGGGCGCCTGTCTGGATGCGGATGCCGTTGACGAAAACAGGGAACCTCAGGCCGCTTAAGGATCCTGTCACGGTGAGTGAAGCGCCGCTCCCGAGGAGCGCGATGTTCGGGAGAGAACCGAGCGGCCCCACACGGTTCGTCTCCCGTTGCTCGAGGAGCCGTTGCAGACGGATCTTCTCCGGCATGTTCCAGCTCGAGTCGAAGAACGCGCCCTTGGCCGCCGTCTCGTCAAACTGGTACTTCCAGTTGCCCAGATCGATCTCGAGGAGCGGCGAGTCCACGATCTCCGTTTCATGAATCTCATCTACAAGAGCCTGTTTGTTCGTCGCGAGTTGCAGCCCCAAACGCACGCCGCGATCGGCGGGGATTTCCCGGTCGAGGTTGAAGAAGAGCCCCACATACTGCGGCAGGGTGTAGGGGAGGGCGCGGAAGTGACGCGGGAGGGTAGGTTGCCCTTTCTCGTTCCGCGGCACCAGGCGGACTCCGTTCAGGTTCATGATGTCTGTGAGCAATGCGGAGTAGTCCGGGAAGACGCGGAAGACAATGCGTTCGATCTTGTTCTCCGGCATGCCGCTCTGCTGGAACCGTTTCAGGGTGACCTCCGTCGAGAAATCGGTCTGCAGGAGGTTTAAGAAGCTGTAAGGGCCGGCGCCGATGGGATGGAACCCGAAATCCAATGTCTGGTCGAGCTTGCTCACCGGGATACCCTCGAACGCGGATTTCGGGACGAGGCCGAGCGTAAGGTTACTCGTGAAGAAGGAGTAGGGCTTGCTCAGGCGGAAGCGCACCGTGCGGTCATCGAGTTTCTCGATATCCACTCCCCGGAAATTCTGCTGGAGGATGGGGTTGGGGAAGTTCGGTTGCTGGATGGTCTTGAAGGTGAAGACGACGTCGTCTGCGGACACGGGGTGCGGGCGTTCCTTCGTCGAGTCATGCCAGAGGATGCCCGGTTTCAGTGTGGCCGTGTAGATACGGTTGTCATCGCTGGCACGGACGGTCGCGAGATTATCGACGATTTTGTTGCTCTGGGGGTCGTACCTGAGGAGACCGGCGAAGACGAGCGAGACGATGTCGCGGCTGACGTCATTGCCGTTCACGAACCAGGGGTTGAGGGGGAGCATTTCTCCCACGGATCCCTCAATGTACGTTCCTCCTCCGCCGGGAACGGACAGCGTATTCTGGAGGTAGAAGAGACGCAGGAGCATCAGGAGGCTCAGCGTGAGGAACATGGCGAGCATGACGAGCACTGTCCGCTCGACCCGTGTCATTGCCGAAATTAGACGAAGGAGAGAACGCACAGAATGTAAAAACGCTCGATACTATACAGCACAAATACTGACGAATGGTTGCATGGTTGCATGGCTGCATGGTTTGCATGCAAAACGCCAGATTTTCGCTTGCGAGCCATGTAACCATGCAACCATTCAACAAATAGATAGTTCAAACGTTTAACCCGCAACAGATGCGAATACTGTTACGCTCAGACATACATCATAACAATCGCGATGATGAAGAAGACGACCGCGATCCAGATCGTGGCGGCGAAGAGGACCTTCTCTGCGCCGCGCCGTTGGATGTAGGCCGTACCGGTACCGCCGAAGGTGGCGGACAATCCCGATGCGCGGTGCTGCAGGAGGATGAGGAGAGTCAGGAGGATGCCGAGGTTGACTTCGACGGAGAGGAGAACGTTCGCCATAGCGGGTGCATGGTAGAGGAGTCCCCGGGATTGGGCAATGATGGTACGATGAGAGCATGGGCGCCTAGCTCAGCTGATTAGAGCGTCTCGCTTACACCGAGAAGGTCAGGGGTTTAAGTCCCTTGGCGCCCACCATCCTACGCGCAGCGTAGGATGCCGTCCGTAGTGCTTGAGCTTTGTGAAAAAAAATTCTTACATCAGAGCCGCTGTGCTACGGATGGCAAGCCATCAAGCACGGAGGATGGCTATATCAAATGACCGTCAAGCAGATCCCCTTTGCGGACAGATGTTATGGCGAGGTACAAGATGTTGCACTCCGGTTTGTCCATCGCTACACTCCGCACGCCATGTTTGCAATCGTGGATATCGCCGGGTTCCAGGAGAAAGCCGAGAAAGGCCTGAAGCTCCGCGTGCCCACGCTTCCCGCGAAGGTCGGGGAGACGGTGACGTTCGAGAAGGTCTTGCTCCTCTCGCCGGACGGCAATCAGGCGACAGTCGGCAAGCCGTATGTAACTGGCGCGAAAGTGACCGCGGTCGTGAAGGCGCACGGTCGGGGAGACAAGATCGTGGTTCGTAAGTTCAAGCGTCGCAAGCGTTACCACAAGGTGCTGCGGGGACATCGGCAGAACTATACGGAGATCGAAGTGGTATCCGTCGGATGAGGAAACCGAAGAAAACAAAGAATCCCCGTATAACAGGTGGCCGCTGCTGATGTGGAATATTTCCGGTTAATCAGGAGTTCTCTAGGAGCGCCGCTTCTCTATCTTCGTTCGTATCGAGCGGATCGTCTCCAGCGTCACGGCCATGTTCTGAAGGCAGGCAATGGTTTCGCCGTACCGCTCGCCGATCCGGAGGAGGTGGTGGAGGTAACTGCGCTTGTGCGTGCGGCTGCTGGGAGCGGGGGACTCAGGATCAATGGGGGAGTGGTCTTGAGCGTACTCCGATCGCCGGATCCTGAGCTTCGTTCCGTCCGAAAGCCAGATGTTGCCGTGGCGTGCCTCGCGCATGGGAGCGACGCAGTCGAACAGATCGATGCCGCGCCTGATGGCCTCTTTCATTTGCCGGAGATCACCGACTCCCATGAGGTATCGCGGCTTGTCTTTCGGGAGGATGGGGCAGACGAGCGAGAGGACGGAGTACATTTCCCGCTCCGTCTCTCCCACCGCGAGACCTCCGATGGCGTATCCGTCGAAGCCGATGGCAATCAGTTCCTCGGCGCACTTTTTCCGGAGATCGGGTATTAGGCCACCCTGAACAATTCCGAAAAGAAGTGGAGAGGATGAAGAGGAGCCGGAAGACAAAGAGG
>Ga0265296_1002337_pt1 | contig 19326 bp, 20 predicted proteins | sample MunlanPumphouse1_FD_189073 | JGI IMG/M metagenome (GOLD analysis project Ga0265296, IMG submission 189073) | Groundwater microbial communities from a municipal landfill in Southern Ontario, Canada - Pumphouse #1 | ecosystem: Environmental > Aquatic > Deep subsurface > Groundwater | place...
GGCAGGGAATACCATCTTGATGGCCAGAGCTATTTGCACTGCCCTAAATGTGCTGAGGCGATTGAGATAAAGTAGTTATCCTTGTTGTTTTGTAAGCCTCTGCCCGCAGGGCAGATTTTTCTTGACATTACACTACAAATAACGTATACTTTACTAGGCTATAATAGCCAGCATGAGAAAGAAAGCTATATACTACGAGGATGAAAGAAATAGCCGGCCAGTTGAAGAATTTATAAATGGCTTGGAACCTAAGGCAAAAGCTAAGGTTTTAGCAAGAATAGAATTTTTAGAAGAGCGCTGGCAGGAGCTAAGAAGGCCGTATATTGACAGCCTTGAAGAAGGATTATACGAGCTTAGGGTTATTTTTTCAGGGAACCAGGTAAGAGTAATTTATGCCTATATGTTTAAAGATTATATTGTCCTATTGCACGGTATCATAAAGAAGACAAAAGCGGTTCTCCGGGAGGATATGTTAAAGGCAAAAAATAGGATGAACGATTTTCAGATGCGTTTCAAGGAAGGCAAAATTAAATTACCCGGGATAGAATAAGTATCAGATAAAATAGAGGTAATTCCCATGAAAAGAAAAATAATAGTTCCCAAGACAGTAAGCCAGCATATTGAAGAAGAGTTTAGAAATAGCCCTGAGTTTAGAAAAGCCTACGATGAAGAAGTAGTAAGGCTGCAGATAGGCTATAAGATCGCTCAATTAAGGCAGATGAGGCATTTAAGCCAGGCAGGATTAGCAAAAAAAGTTAATACTACACAGCAGACTATCTCGCGCTTGGAGGATTTAAGAAATGCGCGGATTAATATCAAAACCCTTGTCCGGCTCGCCGCGGCCTTAAGGGCAAGGCTAAGTATAGACTTTGTTCCCCGCGAACTAAGTACATAGTTATTTTCCCTTCCGGAGCCTCTATCCCGAGCCTGAAGCATAAACATGGATTTTTAAAAAAAGTAAAACCTTTATTGGCTAAGTTATGACTGACAAAAAACAAAAAAAGAGGAGAAAATATTTGACTTTATGGGAATTTATGTTATATTTACACATCTATGGCTAGAACATACGTAGCAAAAAAAGAAGACATTAAAAGGGTTTGGTATCTGGTGGATGCCAAGGATAAAATCTTAGGCAGGCTTGCCAGCAAGGTAGCGGTTATCCTGCGCGGCAAGCACAAGCCGATCTTTACCCCGCATCTGGATACCGGCGACGGCGTTATTGTGATTAATGCCGCCAAAATCCGGGTTACCGGCAGGAAATTGAAACAGAAAATATACCGCCGTTATTCCGGCTATCCCGGTGGTTTAAAAGAAGTGACGCTAGAGACTATGTTGGCTAAGAAGCCGGAGACTGTGTTAAGGTTGGCAATCAGCCGCATGCTTCCCAGCGGGCCTTTAGGCAGGGATTTAGTGAAAAAGCTCAAAATTTACGCTGATGATAAGCACGTTCAGCAATCGCAAAAACCCATAGTTTTGGAGGTTTAAGATAGTTATGGAACAAACAGAGAAATACGTAGCAGTAGGCAGGCGCAAGGAATCAGTAGCCAGGGTACGCTTAATTCCCGGCAAGGGAGACATTTTGGTGAATAAGCGCACCCTTGAGAAGTACTTCTTGCGTGAAACTGACCGGATTATTGTCAAGCAGCCGCTAGCCGCCACTAATATTTTAACCAGATTCGACATCTTCGCCAATATCAAAGGGGGCGGTTTGACCGGCCAGGCAGGGGCTCTGCGGCACGGCATTTCCCGCGCTTTAGCGCTTGCCGATGCCAGTTCTAAAGAGTTATTACGCAAGCAGGGATTTTTGACCCGTGACCCGCGCACTAAGGAACGCAAAAAGTACGGCCAGAAGGGCGCGCGCAAACGCTTCCAGTGGACAAAGAGGTAAAATGAGTCGATAGTCAATAGTCTGTGGTCGATAGTAAAAATTAGAAAAGTCCCGCTTGAAGGAAGCGGGATTTTTTTTGGTAGGGGTATTGTGTCATTGCGACCCCGAGCGAAGCGAGGGGGAAGCAATCTTTTAGATGTATAAAAGATTGCTTCGTCGCTAAAAAGCGCTCCTCGCAATGACACAGTGGCAGTATCCCCCAACAACTGATCGGTTATATAAGTTTTCCCGTCGAGAAAATACTTGACTATAAGCTGGTTTTATCTTAAGATGATGAATATTTAGTTACTACTGAAAAACTCCTGTAGTTGCCCAATTTATTGGGCTTCAGCCGAGCCTGATAAATCAGGCAACTACGATGGGCCTGATAAATCAGGCAACTACGATGGGCCCGATAAATCGGGCAACTACGATGGGCCCGATAAATCGGGCAACTACAATGTATGGTATGAACAAAGAGGTTTTTCAGCAGTAACTATTTAGAGAACAGGAGAGAGCAATGTTAAACGTAGGGATTATCGGTGCCACCGGTTACGCCGGCGAGGAATTAATCAGTTTGCTTTTGCGGCACGAGGGCGTTCGGATTACTAGCATCTCCGCCAAGATCCCCCAGCCGCAGGATATTAGCGATATTTTTCCTAAGCTTAAAGGGAAAATTAAACTTATCTGTAAAGAGCCGGACATAAAGGAAATTATCAAATTAACTGATTTGGTGTTTCTGGCTTTGCCGCACACTGTTTCCATGGAATTAGCCCCGCTGTTGCTGAAGGCAGGCAAGCGGGTGATTGATTTAAGCGCGGATTACCGCTTTGCTGATACAGCGGTTTACGAAAAGTTTTACCAGACAAAACAAAAAGATCCGGCCAATTTAGCGCAGGCAGTTTATGGCCTGCCGGAAATCTACCGGGCAAAGATAAAAGGCGCTAAATTGATCGCTAACCCGGGTTGTTATCCGACGGCAAGTATTTTGGGGTTGGCGCCTTTATTGGCGCTTGGCCAGGTAGATTTAGCTTCTATTATTATTGATGCCAAGTCCGGGGTAACCGGCGCAGGCAGAAAATTAGCCGAAGGATTTTTATTCTCGGAGATTAACGAGGACTTTAAGGCTTATAAAGTCAACGCGCATCAACATGCCCCTGAAATTAACCAGGAACTCTCAAAGTTAGCCGGCAAAAAAGTCAGCGTTACTTTCGTGCCGCATTTATTGCCTCTAAATAGAGGGATTTTAGCGACGATTTATGTTAAGAAAGGCGCTAAGGCCGCGAAGAAAGGCCAAAGCTTAATTGATTTATATAGGAAATTCTATAAATTAGAACCGTTTGTAAGGATTAAAAAGGAAAGGCAGTTTCCGCGTTTAAAAGATGTTGTCGGGACAAACTTCTGCGATATTGGCATCAAAGAGGAAGGCGGCAGCGTAATTATAATTTCTGCCATAGACAATTTACTCAAAGGCGCAAGCGGGCAGGCAGTGCAGAATATGAACATTGCCTGCGGTTTTGCAGAAAACACGGCATTATGATGAAAATCTACCAGAAGGCAATTCTGCCGCAGGGCTTTCAGGCAAGCGCTTTGTGCTGCGGGATTAAAAAATCCGGCAACCCGGACTTGGCTTTATTTTATTCTCAAGTGCCTGCTAAAGCTGCCTGTTTATTTACTGCCAACAAGATTAAAGCCGCGCCGCTTCAGGTTTGCATTGAACACTTAGCTAAGGGAAAATTTTACCAAGCGGTAATCGCTAATAGCGGTAATGCCAATTGTTTTACCGGCAGAAAAGGCTTAATTGCCGCTATCGCTATTGCCAAGTCCTTAGCCGGCGTTTTAGGCCTAAAAAAAGAAAATATCTTGCCAGCCTCTACGGGGATTATTGCCAGGGCACTTCCGGCAGATAAAATTATAGATGCTATTCCGCGGCTGGTTTGCGGATTATCCGCAAAGGGCATTGGCCAGGCAAAAAAGGCAATCATGACTACGGATACCTTTGCCAAAGAAATCACCGCCAAGTTTGATATTTCAGGCAAGAAAGTAACTATCTGCGGGGTGGCTAAAGGCGCAGGCATGATTTCTCCGAATATGGCCACGATGTTAGTGTTTATCTTTAGCGATGCCGTTATCACCCAGCAGGCCTTATCGCAGGCGCTAAAAAATGCCGCGGAGCAATCATTCAATTGTATTACCGTGGATGGCTGCATGAGCACTAACGATAGCGTCATGCTTTTGTCTAACGCGCAGGCAGGCAATGCGCTTATTGCCGGGGGTAAAAATTTAGCTTTATTTTCTCAAGGGCTAAATAGTGTTTGTTTAGGATTAGCCAAATTGATGGTTAAAGACGCAGAAGGGGCAACGAAATTTATCCGGATCAAGGTTAGCAAGGCAAAAAGCGCAGCGGATGCCAAGAAAGCGGCTCTGCAGATTGCCAATTCCAATCTTTTTAAAACAGCGATGTTTGCCTCCAGTGCCAATGCCTTAGGAAGAGTGGTAGCAGCTGTAGGTGCCAGCGGGGCGGAGGCCGCGGAAGACAAGTTAAAGATAAAATTCAGCGATTTAAAGAAAAGAGATATCGAGGTTAACGTTTCTCTGGGTAAAGGTTCGGCAGAGGCAGTAATTTATACTTCGGATTTAAGCTACGGCTACGTAAAAATTAACGCTGAATATAACTAGTTAACGCGGAAAAACTCCTGTAGTTGCCCAATTTATTGGGCTTCAGCCGAGCCTGATAAATCAGGCAACTACGATGGGCCCGATAAATCAGGCAACTACGATGGGCCCGATAAATCAGGCAACTACGATGGGCCTGATAAATCAGGCAACTACAATATACGGTATGGACAGAGGGGCCTTTCAGTGATAACTAATTAAAGCGAGGGGTTATGGAAGAAGCGATAAGAAAAGCAGCTGTTTTGATTGAGGCGCTGCCCTATATTAAGAAATTTCACAAAAAGGTGATAGTGATTAAATACGGCGGGAGCATCTTAGGCGAAGAAAAGATCCGCCGCTCGGTATTAGAGGATATCGTATTCTTAAGCTTTACCGGGATCAATGCGGTATTAGTCCACGGCGGCGGCCCGAACATCAGCGAGCGCATGCGCGCCAGCGGCAAAAAGACCGAATTTATTGACGGCATGCGCGTTACCGATGAGGCCACTTTAAAATTAGTTGAGGAAGAGTTGGAAGCCCTCAACGGTAAAATTGTAAAAGAAATTATTGATTTAGGCGGCAGGGCCGCAGGCTTAAACGGTAAGGATAACCAGTTAATTCAGGTAGAGAAGAAAAAGGCAAAGATAGATCTAGGATTAGTCGGTAATATTACCGGAATTAACGCGCAAATAATTTTAGAAGAATTAAAGAACGATTTGGTCGCGGTGGTGCTCCCTATGGGCAGAGCCGCGGATAAAAAGGTTTACAATGTCAATGCCGATGAGTCTGCCGCCTGCATTGCCGCGGAGTTAAAGGCGGAAAAATTTGTGCTTTTGACTAACGTAAAGGGGATTATGCGTAATGCCGAGGACCCCAATTCTTTTATTTCCACTTTGACGATTAAGGAAGCACTTGGGCTCCTGAAGGATAACGTAGTGCAGCAGGGTATGATTCCTAAACTAAAAGCCTGCGTAGAAGCGGTGGCAAGCGGGGTGAAAAAGACGCATATTATTGACGCGCGTATTCCGCACGCGCTGCTTTTAGAAATTTTTACCGATAAGGGTATCGGAACGGAGATTATCCGTTAGGATTACCCCACACTTACGTTTGGGGAATATCAAAAAAGGATACCACAGGCGTGAGCCTGTGGAGGCAAGAGGCAAATGAAATTAGAAGAAATTTTTCAAAGTTACAGCGAATATATCATGCCCACTTATACCAAGCTGCCTTTAGTTTTTGTCAAGGGCAAGGGTTCCAAGATCTGGGATATTCACAATAAGCTTTACCTGGATTTTTTTCCCGGCTGGGGGGTAGGAAATTTGGGGCATTGCCATCCTAAGGTAGTGCAGGCGGTGCGCGAGCAGGTTGCTAAGTTAATTTTTATCCCAAATAATTATTATCATATCCCGCAGGCGAAATTAGCCAAAGAACTGGTTTATTGGGCTTTTCCGGCAAAGGTGTTTTTCTGTAATTCCGGGGCAGAGGCCAACGAAGGGGCAATTAAGCTGGCGAGAAAATTCGGCAACGGAGCCAGATACGAAATCATTACTTTTGAAAACGCCTTTCACGGCAGGACCTTGGCGACTTTAGCCGCTACCGGCCAGAAAAAATACCAGTTTGGTTTTGAGCCGATGCCGGAGGGTTTTAAACAGGTAAAATTTAACGACTTAGCCGCGGTGAAAAACGCCTTGACAGAAAAGACCACAGCTATCTTGCTGGAGTTAGTCCAGGGCGAAGGCGGGGTAAATCTCGCGGACAAGGATTTTGTCCTGGCCTTGAGAGCGCTTTGCGATGAAAAAAAGCTGCTTTTGATTATTGACGAAGTGCAGACCGGGATCGGGCGCACGGGAAAATTATTTGCTTACCAGCATTACGGAATAATTCCCGATATTATGACTTTGGCTAAGGCTTCCGGAGGCGGCTTGCCTATCGGGATAATGGTGGTAAAAAAACAGATCGCCGATACCCTGCAGCCGGGTATGCACGCCTCTACTTTTGGCGGCGGCCCGGTAATTGCCGCCGCGGCGCTGGCAGTGTTGCGGGCAGTGCATAAAGAAAAATTGCTCAAAAATGCCAAAGAGATGGGCGGATACCTATTCGAAAAACTTAATGCCTTGAAAAATAAATATTCCGCGATCAAGGAAGTCAGAGGATTGGGTTTAATGGCAGGCATAGAGCTGAATTTGCCCGGTAAGGCGATCGTGGAAAAATGTTTAGCATCCGGGCTATTGATTAACTGCACCCATGATACGGTCTTACGGTTGATGCCGGCACTAAATGTTGACAAGAAAGAGATTAATAAGGCGATTGGGATATTAGATAACGCGTTTAGTAACAGACCAGCGTCCCTTGTGTCTTTGCGAGGAGGAGCGCTTTAAAAGCGACGACGAAGCAATCTCTTTAAAGTCAAAAAGATTGCTTCGCAAAAATCGCTCGCAATGACACGTTTCACGGAAGCGTTTCTTAAAAGCTGAACTGTTACTGCGTTTAAGGGCGAGCAGGGGGAGGCATGAAAAAAGATTTAATTTCCATTCAAGATTTAAGTTCCGCGGAAATTTCGCAGATCTTCAGCTTGACGGAAAAATTAAAGCAGGATAGAGCTGGCTACAGCAAAGCTTTATCCGGCAAGACCCTGGCTTTGATCTTTCAGAAGCCCTCTAATAGGACTCGGGTTTCCTTCGAAGTAGGGATGTATCAGCTAGGAGGAAATTCTATTTATCTGGGCGCGGATGAAATAAATTTAGGGGTTAGAGAAACTATCAGCGATGTGGCCAAGACTCTCTCGCGTTACGTAGACGGGGTAGTTTTGCGGACTTTTGAACATAAAAATGTAGTGGAAATGGCCCGGGCTGCCAGCATCCCGGTAATTAACGGCTTATCCGATTTTTCCCATCCCTGCCAGGCGCTGGCAGATGTTTTCACTATTAAAGAAAAATTAGGGAATCTCGCCGGTGTTACGGTTGCCTATGTCGGAGACGGGAATAATGTCTGCAATTCGCTGATTTTTGCCTGCGCGAAAATGGGCTTAAAAATCAATGTCGCTACACCCAAAGATTATGCCCCGGATGCGGATGTGGTGAAACAGGCTAAGACAGCAGTAAAGTTATTTTCTGAGCCGCAGGCAGCAGTCAAAGATACAGATGTGCTTTATACCGATGTCTGGGCGAGCATGGGCCAGGAAAAAGAAGCAGCAATTAGAAAGAAAGTTTTTAAGAGTTTCCAGCTTAACGAAAAGTTACTTAAGCTGGCAAAAAATAACGCTTTGGTGATGCACTGTTTACCCGCGCATCGGGGAGAAGAAATCAGCGATGGCCTGGTAGATAGTAAAAATTCCGTAGTCTTTGACCAGGCAGAGAACCGTATGCACGTGCAAAAGGCGATTTTGATAAAATTATTAGGAGTAATGTATTAGTGAATAGAGGAATTTATCGCTTGTGTCATTGCGAGGAGTCCGCCGCAGGCGGACGACGAAGCAACCTTTTAGAAGCTAAAAAGATTGCTTCGCTCACTGCGTTCGCTCGCAATGACACAAAGGTTATTTCTCGATAACTGACGGGTTACTTATTGGGAGAGAATAAATGAAGAAGGTAATTTTAGCTTATTCCGGAGGTTTAGATACATCCTGCATTGTCAGATGGCTGAAAGAGCGAGATTATGAGGTGATTTGTTTTGTCGCCGACCTCGGGCAGGGTTTAGGCCATGGCGAAGATTTTCAGGCAATCCAGCAGCGGGCCATGGTTGCCGGGGCAAGTAAAGTCTACGTCAGAGACCTGCAGGATGAATTCGTCGAGGATTTTGTCCTGCCGGCTTTAAAGGCCAATGCTGTCTATGAAGGGAGATACCTTTTGGCTACGGCCTTAGGCAGGCCGCTAATCGCTAAATACCTGGTAGAGATCGCGCATAAAGAAAAGGCAGGGGCAATTGCCCATGGCTGCACCGGCAAAGGCAATGACCAGGTAAGATTTGAAGTTGCCGCCGGCATACTTGATTCAAAGCTGGAAATTATAGCACCCGTAAGAAGCTGGGAATTTAAATCCCGGGAAGAAGAGATCACTTACGCTAAGATGCATAATATCCCAATTGACGTTTCCAAGAAAAAGCCCTATAGCATCGATAGAAATATCTGGGGGATTAGCATTGAGGCCGGTATTTTGGAGAACTTGGAGCAGGAGCCGCCCGAGGATATTTATTTGATTACTAAAAGCCCCACGCAGGCTAACAGCTATCCTAAATATATTGAGATCGGTTTTGAAAAGGGCGCGCCAATAAAAATTGACGGCAAGAGCTATAAATTAAAGGCCCTGATCAACCATCTTAATGAAATCGGCGGAAGCTATGGCGTAGGCAGAAGCGATTTAGTGGAAAATAGGTTAGTGGGGATTAAGTCGCGGGAGATTTACGAAGCCCCGGCTGCCACTATTTTGCATATCGCGCATAAGGAGCTAGAGAGCCTGGCCTTAGACAGAGAAACCGCGCATTTTAAGGAAATCATCGCCCTGAAATATTCAGAGTTGGTTTATTATGGGCTGTGGTATTCGCCTTTAAAAGGAGCCTTAGACGGGTTTGTCAATGCTACCCAGAAACATGTTACCGGCAGCATCAAGCTGAAATTATCTAAAGGCAGCTGTGTTGCGGTAGGGAGAAAATCCGCGCACTCTTTGTACAAAAAAGAATTAAGCACTTACGGCTCTGAGGATAAATTTAACCAGCAGCTAGCTGAAGGCTTTATTAAGATCTGGGGCATGCCGTATAGGAAATGAGATAGCGACATGTTAAAAGCGGGTATCAGGTTATCAGGATACCAGCAGGTAGGTTATCAGAATATTAGGTTATCAGGAAAAGCTGATATCCTGATGCCCTGATATTCTACCTTTTGATATCCTGGTACCCTGATAAGCGCATTTAGTCTGTAGAAGACGCCTATAATACGAGGAGCTATATAATGGCTAAGAAGTTATGGGGTTCAAGATTCAGCAAAAAAACGCACGCCTTAACCGATAGGTTTACTTCCAGTATTGCTTTTGACCAGCGGCTGGCAAAATACGATATTTTAGGCAGTATCGCCCACGCGCGCATGCTCGGCGCGCAAAAAATAATTCCTCCTAAAGACGCCGGCCGGATAATCAAAGGGCTAAGCGCGATTTTAAAGGACTTAGGAAACGGAAAGTTTAAATTTGACCTTGAAGCGGAGGATATCCATTCTAATATTCAGGAGGCGCTTTCCAAGAAAATCGGTTCAGCAGCGGATAAGCTGCATACTGCCCGTTCCAGAAACGACCAGATTGCCCTGGATGTGAAGATGTATATTCTAGAGGAGATAAAGAATTTGACTGAGCTAATTACTTTCCTGCAGCGGGCGATTTTAAAGTTTGCCCGGGATAATCAAGATATCATTATCCCCGGATATACGCATTTGCAGATGGCGCAATGCGTGCTTTTAGCGCATCACCTCTTGGCTTATGTCGAAGCTTTGGAAAGAGACAAACAAAGGCTTACAGACAGCGCGCAAAGAACTGATGTTATGCCTCTGGGGGCGTGCGCTCTTTCCGGTACCGGGCTGAAGATCAATAGAGAAAAGGTTAAACATGATTTAGGTTTTGCCAGCCTTACCGCTAACAGCATTGACAGCGTCAGCGACCGGGATTTTATCCTTGAGGCCCTGGCGGACTTAGCGATTTTAGCGGTGCATCTTTCGCGCATAGCCGAAGACCTGATCCTCTGGTCGACAAAGGAATTCAATTTTATCGATATTGATTTTTCTTTTTGCACCGGAAGCAGCATTATGCCGCATAAGAAAAATCCCGATGTGCTGGAGTTAATCCGGGGCTCTGTGGGCAAGATCCAGGGAGACCTTTCCAACGTCTTGATTCTAATGAAAGGCCTGCCGCTGTCATATAACAGGGATTTACAGCTGGATAAGCCGCCGCTTTTTGACGCCGTGGATACGGTAAAAGATATGCTGGAGATATTCATCGCGCTTTTCGGCAACATCGTGATTGAAAAAGAGGCGATTGCCGCGCGGCTGTCGGATGAGTCTTTGTTTTCCGTGGATATCGTGGAATACCTGATAAAAAAGGGAGTATCCTATCGCAAGGCGCACGATATCGTCGGTAAGATGGTAAGAGGATGCCTGGATAAAGGCAAGAAAATTTCCTCGCTAACTGACCGTGAACTTAAGGCCTATTGTGAAAAGTTTAATCCCGATGTGAAGAAAATTTTAAATGCTTGGGTTTCGGTAAGCCTGAAAGGCTCGTTTGGCGGAACTAGCCCGAAGCTGGTAAAAAAGCAGCTATTGACTTGGGCGAAAAGGATTAAGTAGTTGCCCGATTTATCGGGCCCAATAAACTTGTCCTGAGCGATAGCGAAGGATTAGGCAACTACGGGAGTTTTTTAGTAATAATTAAGGATACTTATGCACGAATTTAGGTCTATTAAGAACCATCTTTATTGCGAGAAGTTAAGAATTGAAGCTTTGCTAGAGCGTTTTGGTACCCCGCTTTATGTTTACAGCTACCATACGCTGGTTGGGCATTACCTGAAGCTGAAAAAAGCCTTCAGCAGCACTGAGGCTCTGATTTGTTATTCGGTAAAGGCAAATTCCAACCTGGCGATCCTTAAAGCCCTAGTAGATAAAGGCGCGGGACTGGATATTGTTTCCGGAGGTGAATTGTTCCGCGCGCTTTCAGTCGGCTGTCCCGCTGAAAGAATAGTCTATGCTTCGGTAGGAAAGACCGACCAGGAAATAGAAGAGGCGATTAGAAAAGGCATTCTTTTCTTCAATGTCGAATCCTTGCCGGAGTTAACAAATATTAACCGTATCGCCAGCGCGTTGAATAAAATCACTCAGGTCGCTATCCGGATTAATCCTGACGTGGAAGTAAAGACGCATAAATTTATCACTACGGGGAAAATTACCAATAAATTTGGCATTGATTTATTAAGCGCTTACGTAATCATCCTACAGGCGAAGAGATTTTCCCATATCAGGATTTCCGGCCTGCATATCCATATCGGCTCGCAGATTACCGAGAGTGCTCCTTTTGTGGCGGCAATCAAAAAGATGATCGGTTTTATCGCCAGGCTTGAGAAAGAAGGGATCTATATAGAGAGCCTGAATATCGGCGGAGGCATGGGGATCATTTATGATAAAGAAACGCCCCAGACTGCCCAGAAATTTGCCGGGAGGATTTTGCCTTTATTAAAGAAAACCGGGCTGAAGTTAATTTTGGAGCCGGGTAGGTTTATCGTGGGAAACGCTGGGATTTTAGTGACTAAGGTTTTATATATTAAAACAACGCCGAAGAAAAAATTCGTGATTGTAGACGCGGGGATGAATGATTTAATCCGGCCTGCGCTTTACGGCGCATACCATAAGATATTGCCAATAGCTGCCAGCGTTAAAGCCCAACGCGCGAAGGAGAAGGTTGATGTGGTTGGCCCGATCTGCGAAAGCGGGGACTTCCTGGCCAAGGCAAGATACCTGCCGAAAGTTAAAGAAGGCGATTATCTGGCAGTGATGAGCGCAGGCGCCTACGGTTTTAGCATGTCCAGTAATTATAATGCCCGCTGCCGCGCCGCAGAGGTGATGGTGGCCAAAGATAAAGTATTTGTAATCAGAAAAAGAGAAAGCCGTCAAGACTTAGTGCGTAACGAGGTTATTCCGGCGTTTCTTTATGGGTTTTAACTAGTTAACACTGAAAAATCTCTTTGTTCATACCATGTATTGTAGTTGCCCGATTTATCGGGCCCAATAAACTTGTTCTGAGCGATAGCGAAGGATTGGGCAACTACAGGAGTTTTTTAGTAATAACTAACTATGCCTAATTTGAAGTTTACGAAAATGGTGGCTTCGGGTAATGACTTCGTGATCGTTGACTCAGGGTTCAGGGTTCAGGGTTCAGGGTTCAGGAGGCAGGGTACAGGGTACAGCCTGCTGGCGAGGAATATCTGTGATAGAAAATATGGCGTGGGAGCAGATGGCTTGTTAGTTTTAAAAAAATCTAAATTAGTCAATATGCGTATATTTAATGCCGATGGCTCAGAGGCAGAAATGTGCGGTAACGGCGCGCGCTGCGCGGCGTATTATATTAGGTCGAAGGTCGAAGGTCGAAGGTCGAAGGTAAAGATAGAAACAAGGGCGGGTATTATTGAGGCTGAGGTTTCCGATAAGACGGTAAAAATTAAAACTAAAGCCGGGATAATTGAAGCCGTAGTTAGCGTAGATAATGTAAAGATCAGATTAACTGATCCGAAAGATTTGCGTCTGAATATCCCTCTAAAGTTAGGCAGCCGGGTAATCAAGGTGAATTTTATCAATAGCGGAGTGCCGCATGCCGTGGTTTTTGTTGAAGGCATGGATAAAATAGATGTCTTTAACCTCGGAAGAGCAATCCGAAATCATAAAGAATTTGCTCCGCGCGGGACGAATGTAGACTTTGTGGAGGTTTTAGGCAATGACACTATTAAGGTAAGGACTTATGAGCGGGGAGTAGAGGATGAAACGCTTGCCTGCGGTACCGGTTCCGTAGCCTCCGCGCTGGTAGCAAGCCTTAAGTCGCCGGATATAAGCCATAGAAAGATCGATGTGCAGACTAAGAGCGGGGAAGTATTGAAGGTATATTTTGACCGGGCTGGATGCAATTTCAAGAATGTCTGGTTAGAAGGCAAGGCGCAAGTGGTATACAAAGGAGAGTTTATTGTTTAAAGGGGGTAGCCAGTGAAGAAGCTCTTATTATTCTTGGCTGCGGTAGTTTTATTATTAATTATAGCTTCTCTATTATATAACTTATTTTACGTCAGCCGTATCATAAACCAGAAGCAGCAACAGCAGCAGGATTTGCAGGCTGAAAGAAAAAAAATTGAAGAAGCAATGGGGAATGTTGAAGTAGCCAGGCGCAGTGAGGCCAGGCCTGCATATGCTTTAGGTATATCTCTTATTCAGGCCAGGCGGTTTAAGGATAACATCTTTCTTGAGGTAAACTTAACTAATAATTCAGCAAGTAACCAGTATTTCAACAAGTATTTTACTATCCGGCTAAAAGATAAAGAGATGATGCAGTGTCATTTTATTGAAAATCTCTCTCAGGTTGATTTTCCTCTTACGGAAATCGAGCAAAAGGCGATGATCACGGACCACTTGACTTTTTTACCCAATGAGACCATACACGGATATCTTTGCTTTCGCTGCCCAAACCCAAAGTCGCAGGCATATATGCTGCTGTTTGATGTCAAAAAAATTGATTTTACTCCTGAAGATTTTTTGCCCGGCAAAGCGGTTGATGTTGCTATTAATGATTCCGTGATCTATCAGGCCTATCAGATACGGAGCCATACGAATGATGAATTTTTAAGAGAGCAATTGGCAAGCTTTATCTTTTTAGATGTCAACCTGATTAATAAATCAACGCAGGAAGATTTTTATAGCAGCGAGCTTTTTATGCTAAAGGATAAGAAAGGAACTCCTTGTACGCGCTTAGGTCCCGGGAGCATAAGCAATTTAAGAGAACAGCTAGGCAATTACGCAGGTAATATTTTAGACAGTAAATGGGCCGCGCTGCCAGCCGGAGAAACTGTCAGAAGATCTATTTGTTTTGAATGCAATAAAGATTCAGGCAAAGATTTTACATTAATCGTATCGCCTTCTAATAAAGAGATTAGTGTTGTTGCGACAATTGCGCAAAAGGCGGAAGAAGTGGCTGCTGCCGGAGTTTCCGAGAAAAAGTAGAAAGCCTAAGGATTGGTTAGCTTCAATTGTTATTAAAACAGGCGGAGTCCTAATCGAAAACTAAAATAAGGAGAGAGAAAGTATGTTTAAAGGTTCGATAGTTGCTATTGTAACGCCTTTTCGTAACGGAAAAATAGACGAGGAGAAGTTAAGGGAGCTAATTGATTTTCAGGTTAAAAACGGCACTTCCGGGATTGTCCCTTGCGGCACGACCGGTGAGTCGGCAACGCTTTCCTTTGTTGAGCATGACCGCGTAATAGAAATCACCATAGAGCAGGTTAAAAAAAGAGTTCCGGTAATTGCCGGCACCGGATCAAACTCTACCGAAGAAGCGATTATGTTGACCAAGCACGCGGCCAAGGCCGGCGCAGATGCTTCTTTGCAGGTTTCTCCTTATTATAACCGGCCAACGCAAAAGGGCCTTTATGCGCATTTTAAAGCGATTGCTGATTCAGTGGATATTCCGATTATCCTTTATAATATTGCCGCGCGCACCGGTGTGAATATCGAACCGGAGACTATAGCGCGCTTAGCCGGCGATTGCAAAAATATCGTGGCGGTAAAAGAGGCCTCGGGGAGCTTAGACCAGATGTCGCGCATAAAGCAGCTTTGCGGGGAGAAGTTTGATTTGATTTCCGGAGACGACAGCCTGACCTTGCCGGTATTGAGTATCGGCGGCAGGGGGATTATTTCTGTGGTGGCAAATATCGCTCCTAAAGACGTTTCAGATTTAGTCAATGAATTCCAAAAGGGCAATATTGAAAATGCTATTGCCCTGCATTATAAATTACTGCCGTTAATTAAGGCGGTTTTTCTGGAGACTAACCCCATACCGATAAAAACCGCCATGGGGTTAATGGGAATGTGCCAGCCGGATTTAAGGCTGCCGATGTGCCCGATGTCTCCGGAGAACTTAGAGAAGCTAAAGAAAGCGCTGAAAGATTACGGGCTTTTAAAATAGATAGCAACATGTTAAAAGCGCATATCAGGTTATCAGGGTATCAGTAGGTAGGGTATTAGGATATCAGAATATCAGGAAAAAGAAATTAAAATCTGATACTCTGGTATTCTGATATTCTGCCAACTGATACTCTGGTATTCTGATAAACGCAGTTAACAGGTGAATATATTATACAGGAGAAGAGCTGATGATTAAGTTAGGCATTGCCGGTGCCTGCGGCAGGATGGGCAGGCGGATATTTGAGCTAGCCTCTTATGACCGGGAGTTTGAATTAACCCTGGCACTTGAGAAAAAAGGTACGCCCTTAATCGGCAAGGATATGGGAAAGCTGAAAATTTCTTCCAGCGCTGACGGGGTATTCTTAATTGACGTGCTCATTGATTTTACGATTCCCGAAGCAAGCGAAATCAATTTAGATTATGCGGCTAAATATAGGAAAGCCCTGGTCTTAGGCACTACCGGCTTATCTGAGGCGCAATTGAAAAAAGTTGAAGAGGTTTCTAAGGTTATACCGGTAGTATTTTCTCCGAATATGGCCGTAGGGGTGAATGTTTTGTTTTCCCTGCTGCCGGAGCTGGCCAAAAGGCTGGGCCCGGATTATAGCGTAGAAATTGTAGAGGCGCACCACAAGGCAAAAAAAGACGCGCCTTCCGGCACGGCGAAAAAATTCGCCCAGATTCTATCCGAGGCGGTAAAAAAAGAGATCCCTACCCACTCTATTAGATTAGGCGATATTGTGGGTGACCATACGATTATTTTCTGCGGCAATTCCGAGCGCATTGAGATTAAGCATCAGGCGCACAGCCGGGACTTGTTTGCCGTGGGGGCGCTAAAGGCTGCGAAGTGGGTTTTTGGCAAGCCGCCGGGGCTGTATTCCATGCAGGATGTGCTTAATAAGGGAAATTGTTGAAAAACGTAAAAAGTAATAGAATATCTGTTCGCGCACGTCCCGCAATTTCGTGGCTATGCGGGACTAATTCTGCGCCCACAGATATTCCATTACTTATTAGGGAGATGAATCCTTGAAAACTGGAAATTCCGTAAGGTGCTGTTCGGAACCCGCCTCGTCACCCGCAGCCCGGGGCGTTGCGAGTGAAAAAATAGAAACGGTCCCATTTTTTGAGATTACGGTGAACTATGAGAATTTTAAGAATAGGTAGATTAGTTTTGATTGTTTCATTCTTGCTAGTTGGTTTATCTCATGCCCAGACTCTCGAAGAATACTATAATAAGGGTGTAGAATATGGAGCTCAAGGTAAATTCGAGGAAGCAGATAAAGAATTTAAGAAAGCGTTGGAGGTTGATCGGTTTTTTACACCGGCTAAGGTATCTTTGAAATTAATTGAGGATACTTTAGAGAAAAGATTAGAAGACGAGGTTACGATTCATTTATTTAAAACGACACTCTATGAGAATAAAGGGATGTTTGATGACGCAATTGCTGAGTGTAAGAAAGCTATTGCTATTAACCCTAACTTTGCCGAAGCGCATTATAACCTTGGGGTAGTTTATGGGGATAAAGGGATGTTAAATGAAGAAATTGCTGAGTATGAAAAAGCTATTGCTATCAATCCTAACCTTGCCGAGGCGCATAGTGACCTTGGGGTAGCTTATAGGGATAAAGGGATGTTTGATAAAGAAATTGCTGAATATGAGAAAGCTATTGCTATCAACCCTAATCTTGCCAAAGCGCATAGTAACCTTGGGGTAGTTTATGGGAGCACAGGGATGCTTGATGACGCAATTGCTGAGTATGAGAAAGCTATTGCTATTAATCCTAATCTTGCCGAGGCGCATAATAATTTGGCTGTGGCATACTATAGTAAAAAGCAATATGACTTAGCTATTGAGCATTGTGATAAGGCGGTACAATTAGGATATCGTGTCCATCCAGAATTCCTGCAAGAATTAAGAAGAGTATCTGGAAAAGATAGGTAATGTGCTCGTAGGATTGTAGAAATTTTAGCGAATATAGATTCTAGCTGTATTAATTTTTTGCGGGTGGCAAGGTGGTTTTGAGCAGCACGTTTAAAATTTTTGCGGCTTGGTCCACCTTCGCTAACCTCAAGTGGCGCAAAAATTTTAACCGAATGAGGGTTTGCCGCTGGAGCAAACCCGAATGCTGCTGCGAAAAGCTACCTTGACAGGACCCGCAAAAAATCCAGATAGGGAGTAGTTAAGATATGTTTAAACTTTCCAAAAAGTTGCAGGCATTGCCGCCGTATTTATTTGTCGAGATTGATAAGGCCAAGAGAAAAGCCCGCGCTGAAGGCAGGGATATTATTGACTTAGGCATTGGCGACCCGGATCAGCCTACGCCCAGGCATATTATTGAAGCCTTATATCAGGCAGCGCAGGAGCCTGCTAATCACCGTTATGCCCTGGATCAGGGAATGCCGGCATTGCGCAGGGCAATTGATGGCTGGTACGAGCGGCGTTTCAATATCAAGCTTGACCCTGATAAAGAAATCCTGCCTTTGATCGGCTCAAAAGAGGGCATTGCGCATTTTCCGCTTGCCTTCCTTAATCAAGGCGACTATTCCCTTGTGCCTGATCCCTGTTATCCCCCGTATAAAGGAGGGACGATTCTAGCAGGAGGAAGGCCGTATCTGCTGCCTTTGTTAGAGGAAAACGCATTTTTGCCTGACCTGAAAAAAATACCCCTTTCCGTGCGCAAAAAAGCAAAAATAATCTATATCAATTACCCGAACAACCCCACAGGCGCTTGCGCGGAAAAAGATTTTTATCGCCAGGTAGTTAAATTCGCCTTCAAAAATAAGTTGATCGTTATTTCCGACCTTGCCTATTCAGAGATGAGTTATGATGGTTATCGCCCGAGCAGCCTGTTGGAAGTTGAAGGCGCTAAAGATGTAGCAATTGAATTTTATTCTCTTTCGAAGACCTACAATATGACCGGGTGGAGGGTAGGCTGGGCTTGCGGCAACAGTGAATTGGTTGCGGCTTTGGCAAAGGTTAAGAGCAATATTGACTCGGGTATTTTTTCCGCCATTCAGCTTGCCGGTATCGCGGCGTTGGAGGGCACAGAGGAGCATATTCAAGGCATGCGCCAGCTTTATCAAGAAAGGCGCGATGCCCTTGTTAACGGTTTAGGCGCTTTAGGCTGGAAGGTGAATGCGCCGAGGGCGACATTTTATATGTGGATAAAAATTCCCAAGAGAGAAAATTCAATTAAATTCTCCGGCATGCTCTTAGAAAAGGCAAATATTGTTGTGACTCCGGGGGTGGGATTCGGCCAATACGGCGAAGGCTATATCCGTATGGCCTTGACCGTGCCTAAAGAGCGGATCAAAGAGGCAATCGAAAGGATTAAGAGATTTGTGTGCTGATCAGGTTCGTGTCATTGCGAGGAACGAAGCATAGTGTGTCATTGCGAGCCCCGAAGGGGCGAAGCAATCTATTAAAAGATTGCTTCGTCGCTTCGCTCCTCGCAATGACACATTTCGCTTCGCTCGCAATGACACGAATTTGAACAGTTATAATAGAGCGAAAAGTGAGCGCGAAGGCTATGACGGTTTGCTATTTGGGGCTAGGTTCTAACTTGGGCAATCGGAGAAAAAATATCAGCATGGCATTAGAGAAGATTAAGGCTTTGCCGCAGACAAAGATCTTAAAGGCTTCGCGGCTTATGGCTACTCAGCCTCAAGGCGGGCCTGTTGGGCAGGGGGAATTTTTGAATGCCGTTTTAAAAATTAAAACCAGCCTGTCTCCGGCGATTTTGTTGAAGAAACTCAAAATCATTGAGCAGCAAACCGGCCGTAAAAAATCCCCGCGTTGGGGGCCAAGAATAATTGATTTGGATATTTTATTTTACGGTAATAGCTTTATCAAGCGAAAAGGTTTATCAATCCCGCATCCGCGCCTCTTTGAGCGCGAGTTTGTAATTAAGCCTTTGTTGGGAGTATTATGAAAATTATCCGTAAGATAGATTCAATGTCGTGCGCTTCCCGCCTGTTGCGTAAAAAAGGACTGGACATTGGTTTTGTTCTGACAATGGGCGCGCTGCACGATGGCCATCTAAGTTTGATTCGGCAGGCAAGAAAAGATTGCGCCAGGGTAGTGGTGAGTATTTTTGTCAATCCTGCCCAGTTCGCCCCAAAT
>Ga0265296_1002338_pt1 | contig 19325 bp, 13 predicted proteins | sample MunlanPumphouse1_FD_189073 | JGI IMG/M metagenome (GOLD analysis project Ga0265296, IMG submission 189073) | Groundwater microbial communities from a municipal landfill in Southern Ontario, Canada - Pumphouse #1 | ecosystem: Environmental > Aquatic > Deep subsurface > Groundwater | place...
GGGCAGCATCCGTCAGCCCCAGGCCACGCTCAAAACCGCTTTCCCCATAGCTCTCAGCCTATGACCCCCGCGGTTCGGGCATCGAAGACTTTCCGACGCCTGACGGCGTCCGAAACCCTAAACGATTGCGGACAGGCGGCTTTGGATCGTAGCCCCGCCAAAACGGACATATGGTCGCCGACTATCGCGGCGTAAACCACATGCTCTACAGCGATAGCAGAGGCTGGCCGGTTAGAAGTGGTCGGCCTTGCGCCGTCCCTCATAAAAGACAGGCATCGAATTAGGTTCGGCGTTTCGAAGAACGCCCCGCTCTTGCGCCAAACACAACGAGCGTTGCGAATTGCCGACTCGCCCTGCGGACAGGGGTCGATAGGCTGCCGGCATGACCGACAAGACACGCGCGCAACCCGTCCGCCAGAATGAAGGGTTACAGATACACCGCTCGGGCACGCTCGATATACTGACGCTCAACCGTCCCGACAGGCTCAACGCCATCGATCCGCGCATGGCCGATGCGCTGACCTCCTATTTCAGGCAAAAGCGCGACGACGATGATTGCCGCGTGATTGTGCTGCGCGGAGCCGGACGCGCTTTCTGCGCGGGCGTGGATCTGAAGGCAACGAAGGACGCGCCCCCCGACCTTCAATTCGGCAATGCCGGCGTCCGGACCGAACTTGCGATCCAGCGCGCCAATCGCGAATTCATCGTAGAAATGCGCCGCTGTCCTCAGCCGGTCATCGCGCTGCTCCACGGCGCGGTGTGCGGTGCGGGCTTCGCCCTTGCGCTCGCTGCCGACATCCGGATCGCGACCCGCGACGCGCGCATGAACTGCGCCTTCGTTAATGTCGGCCTCGGGGGCTGCGATATCGGCGTCAGTTATCTGCTGCCGCGCCTAGCCGGCGCGTCGATCGCTTCCGAACTGATCCTGACGGGTGACTTCATCGATGCGGAGCGGGCCCATTCGCTGGGCCTCGTGTCGCGGCTGGTCGACGACGCAAGCGCGCTGGAAGACGAAGGGCGCACGATGGCCGACCGGTTGCTCAAGGTTGCACCGACCGCGCTTCGTCTGTCGAAGGAAGCGCTCCGCCATGCGATCGACGCCCCGTCGATCGAGTCCGCCATCGCGATGGAGGATCGCAACCAGGTTCTCTGCGCCCGGACCGAGGATTTTCACGAGGCGATGGCTGCCTTCTTCGAGCGGCGACCCGCCGAATGGCGCGACGCATGATCCGCCCCCGCCGCGCGAGCGATCCGCGTGTCGCGCTCGGCCTTCTTCTCACGGTCTATTGCTTCAACTTCATCGATCGCACGATCATTTCCGTCCTCCAGGAGCCCCTGAAACAGGAGCTGGGGCTGAGCGATACCCAGCTCGGGCTCGTATCCGGCACGGCCTTCGCACTCTTTTACTCGGTACTCGGCGTGCCGATCGCCCGCCTCGCCGAACGCGTCGACCGGCCACGCATCATCGCGGCGGCGCTGGCGATCTGGTCGCTGATGACGATGGTGTGCGGCCTCGCGACGAGCTTCATCCAGCTGTTCCTGTACCGCGTCGGAGTCGGCATCGGCGAAGCCGGCGGCACGCCGCCCGCGCACGCGCTGCTTTCCGATCTCTTTCCGCCCGAGCGGCGCGCGACCGCCATCTCGATCTATTCACTCGGCGTTCCCCTCGGAATATTGTTCGGCGCCGTTGCCGGGGGTGCGCTCGGCGAAGCGCTGGGCTGGCGCGCGACATTCATGCTCGTGGGTGCGCCCGGCCTGATCCTCGCGCTTGTCGTGCTGCTCGTAATCAGGGATCCGCGCACGGCGGGCGCGACGCGGACCGCACCCGCCGCGCCGCCTTCGTTCGGCCGAACGCTGGCGCATCTGGCGGCGCGCCGCGCTTTCGTCCATCTGACGATCGGCATCACCGTCGCCTCGACCGCCGGATACGGCATTCTCGCTTTCACCGCTCCCTTCTTCATGCGGCAGTTCGAGATGGGACTCGCCGCCGCCGGATATACGACCGGTCTGATCTCGGGCCTGGCGGCCGGGGTAGGAACACTTCTCGGCGGCCTCGCCGTCGACCGGGCGATGCGGCGCGATACGCGCTTCGGCGCATGGATTCCGGCGACGGGGCTCGCGCTGGCGGCGCCGCTCTCGATCGTCGCCTATTTGCAGGAGGAACAGACGGTGGCGATAGCATTGCTGCTGGCTTCCGGAATCGCCCAGTTTCTCTATCTCGGCCCGACATATGCCCTTGTTCAATCGCTCGCAAAACCGACGATGCGCGCCACCGCCAGCGCGCTCGTGCTGTTGACCGTCAACCTCGTCGGGCTCGGCATGGGACCCCCGCTCACCGGCTGGCTCAGCGACCATTTCGCGGCGGCGGCCGATAACGCGGATAACGCGGCCTATGGGCTGCGTATCGCACTGGTCCTGACCGCGTCGCTCTTCGTCTGGGGGGCGCTGCACTACCGGCTCGCGGCGCGCTATCTCGCGGCCGATCTGGAACGGGCGGGCTGACCGTTGCCGGTTGCGCAACGCGCGTTGGGAAGTTCGCGATACCTGGTCGTCCGGCAATCCGCCTACCGATTATCGCGATGAGCCAAAGAACGGAAAAGAAGACGGATTCGTTGCCGCAACCGCTGGGCGGGACGATGACCGCGCTGCTCGAAAATGGCGTCCCGGGACTATGCGGGCCGGTGTCGATCAGCCCGCTGGCGGGCGGAAGGTCGAACCCCACGTTCCTGCTCGATGCCGCGAACGGCCGCTATGTGCTGCGCAGCCGTCCGGTGGGAGTCACGTTCCCCTGGGCGCACAGGATCGACCGCGAAGTGCGGATACTGACCGCGCTTGAGGGATCGGATATTCCGGTGCCGCCGGTTCTGCTGCATGTCGACGATCCTTCGCATTTCGGTGCCCCCTTCTATCTGATGCCATTGATCGACGGCGCCGCCGAGGAGGATCCAGCGCTGCCGGCACTTTCGCCCGGGCAGCGCGCATCCGCCTATGAGCAGGCTATCGACATATTGGCACGCCTGCACCGGCTCTCGCCCGGCGCGATTGGCCTTGCCGGGTTCGGATCGTCGGGAGACTATAATCACCGCCAGCTAATGCGATGGTCGGAGCAGGTCGCCGCCGACGGAATAGTCCCGCCAGCGCTGCTCGAACTCGGCAGCCTGCTTTCGCGGATCCTGCCTTCGCAGTCGCGAACGAGCATCGTCCACGGCGACTATCGCTTCGGTAACCTGCTGCTCGCGGACGGCCGGGTAACCGCCGTGCTGGACTGGGAGCTTTCGACACTCGGTGACCCCTTCGCCGACCTCGCCTATTTCCTGCTCGCTTTCGAATTGCCCCACGATAATCCGATTCTGCCGGGTCTAGCGGGACGTTCGCGATCCGGTTCCGGTATTCCCGCGCCAACCGCGCTTGTAGAGCGCTATTGCCGCGCCACGGGCTTCGCGCTGCCCGCCGCCTGGCAAGCCTATCGCGCATTCGCGCTCTATCGCACCGCTGCGATCGCGCACGGCGTGCTGCACCGCAATGCGACCGGTGCCATCGCTCCCGCCATGCTCCGCCAACTCGACGTCATCGCCGAAGCCGGACTCGCCTGCCTCGGCCTCGCCCCGCCCGCAAAAGGATAATGCCTGTGAATTTTGAGTATTCCGACCGCTGCAAGGCGCTTATCGAGCATCTCCAGTCGTTCATGGAGCGCCATGTCTACCCGGCCGAGCGCACCATTTACGATCAGGTCTTTGCACAGCCGGACGATTTTCGCCAATGGCAGCCATTGGAAATCCTCGAAGATCTGAAGGAGAAAGCCCGTGCGGCCGGGCTTTGGAATCTCTTCCTCCCCGAAAGCGAATTCGGCGCGAACCTCGGCAATCTGGACTATGCGCCGCTCGCCGAGATCATGGGCCGATCCTATTGGGCCCCCGAGATATTCAACTGCGACGCACCGAACACCGGCAACATGGAAGTTCTTGTCCGCTACGGCACGGCTGAACAGCAGAAGCAATGGCTGCAGCCGCTGCTCGACGGGACGATCCGGTCGGCCTTCGCGATGACCGAACCCGCCGTCGCCTCATCGGACGCAACCAATATCGGCACGCGTATTCGCCGCGACGGAGACGAATATGTGATTACCGGGCGCAAATGGTGGACCTCGGGCGCCGGCGACCCGCGGTGCAAGATAATGATCGTGATGGGGCAGAATGACCCCGAGAATCCGAACCGCCACGCCCGCCAGTCGATGATCCTCGTGCCGACCGATACACCCGGGGTCCATATCCGGCGCTACCTGCCGATCTTCGGGGTAAGCGACGCCCCGCACGGCCATATGGAAACGATCTTCGACAATGTTCGCGTCCCCGCCGAAAACATGCTGCTCGGCGAAGGCCGCGGGTTCGAAATCGCGCAGGGCCGGCTGGGCCCGGGGCGCATCCATCATTGCATGCGGTTGATCGGGGTCGCCGACCGCGCGCTGGAACGCGCATGCCGCCGCCTGTCGGAGCGCACGACATTCGGCACCCTTATCGCCGACCAGTCGCTCTGGCGCTTCCGCATCGCCGAGGCGCGCTGTCGCATCGAACAGGCGCGACTGATGACGCTGAAGGCGGCGTGGATGATGGACGTCGCGGGCAACAAGGCGGCGAAAGCGGAAATCGCGATGATCAAGATCATCGTCCCGCGCATGGCAGCGGAGATCGTCGACATGGCAATCCAGGCCTTCGGCGGCGGCGGCTTCGCCGATATCCCGCTGACGATGGCTTATGTCTATGCGCGCACGACGCAGGTTGCCGACGGCCCCGACGAGGTCCATTCGAACCAGCTGGCAAGATTCGAGCTTGCCCGCCACGCCGCCGCCGATCCCGCAGCGACCGCCGGCGAAGGCGAGGTGATGGTGGCGCAAGGCCGCGATTATGAACGGCTCGAAAATTGGGCGTTCGGCTGGTGACGCGCCGCCTTCACGGCGCCACCGCCCTCGTGTAGACGGCAGGGAGGGAGGCTTGAGCAGAACCATCCGACGACAGGCACCTCCACTCGAGGCGATCGAAGCCTTCATCCTCGCGACGCGCTCGTCAAGCTTCCGCGACGCGGCTGACCGGCTTGCGCTCAGTCCATCAGCCTTTTCGCGTCGGATTCAGGCGCTCGAAGCCTTTGTCGGCGTGGCGCTGTTTGTGCGCGACAAGGGTTCGGTCACGCTGTCGAAGACCGGCGAACGCTATTTGCGGACGGTCGAGCCCGCGATCGATTCGATCCGCCGCGCGACCGTCGACCTGCAGGCGGAGCGCGGCGGCATGGCGCTCCGCATCGTCGTCCCGCAATCCTTCGCGATCGGCTGGCTCATCCCCAACCTGCCCGATTTCCAGCGCGCGCATCCGGAGGTCAATGTCGAACTGCGCATCGGGCGCGACATCGACGATCTCAGACGGGGGCACTCCGATGCCGCGATCTATGTCGGGCCCGGCGACATCGGATCGATGCCCGCAATCCGCATCGCCCCAATCAACGGCATATTGGTTTCGGCCCCGGAGCTGGCTTCCGGACGGTCGCCGCCGACCCGCCTCGCCGAGCTGCCCGATGTCGACAGGCTCGCCGTTTACCGTCCCGAAGGCCTTTGGGAGCGATGGCTGCGCAATATGAAGTATGACGGCGCGCCGCTGTCGCCGCCGACCTATTTCGAGGCGCAGTTCCTAATGTTCGAAGCGGCGGCGGCCGGACTCGGCGTCGCGATCGTTGCGCCGATCCTCGCGCACCGGCTGCTCGACCAGGGCCGACTCGTTCGGATCGGCGGCTATCAGGCGCCGCTGGGCATCGACTATTATCTGGTCTTCGCCGACGAAGCGGTGCAACGCCGCCCCGACGCCATCAAGTTCCGGAACTGGATCAAGAGCGGACTCGATCGCTTTGTCTGAGCGCCGTCAAACGTTGTTCAGCCGCAGTCCGGGCCGCGGCCACCGTGTGGAAACCACCCGGCCGGTGCCCGAAAGGGTAATATAGGCGGTCCGCATGTCGGGACCGCCGAAGCAGATGTTGGTGGTGAAGACGTCCGGCGTCGGCACGAACTCAACGAATTCCCCGGCGGGCGAGACAACCGAAATGCCCGGCTCGCCGATCGTGGCGACACAAATATTGCCATCTGCCTCGACCGCAAGACTGTCGAAATAGCGAAAGCCCGCGGGACGATGGAGGAAGCGCCCGCCATGACCGAAGAGATTGGGGTACGGCACAATCTCTCCGGGCCCCGATATGTCGAAGGCCCAGAGCTGGCAGGTATAGGTTTCGGCGACATAGAGCGTGCAGCCATCGGGCGAGAGGCCGATTCCGTTCGGGTTTTCGAGCGGAAAGATTACCTCACGGATGAAACTGCCGTCGGCGGCGGCATAGAACACGCCCACCCGATCGCGCTCGCGGTGTCCCGATTTGCCATGATCGGTGAACCAGAAGCCACCATTGCGGTCGAAAACCAGGTCGTTCGGCCCGCGCAGCGGCACGCCCCCCGCCGCGGTGTAAAGCGTCCGGACCTCGCCCGTTTCGGGATCGACGCGCTGGATCGACCCGCCAGCATAATCCGGTGCCGGTCCGACCGGGATGTTGATCGCATAAAGCTCCACGTCGCCGAACGCGAACCCGCCATTGTTGCAGATATAGATGGCGCCGTCGGGCCCGACCGCGGCCCCATTGGGACCGCCCGGCAGCGCGGCGACGATCCGCCGGTCGCCGTCAGGAGCGATGCGCGTCAGGCATTGGCCGCGGATTTCGACTACAAGCAGGCTTCCGTCGGGGAGCACGACAGGCCCTTCGGGGAAGGCGAGACCGTTGGCGACGCATTGAAAGTCATCCATGTCAGTTGTCCTTTTTTGTCGCTGCGTCGCGAAGATCCTTGCGCGACAGCTTGCCCGCCGCCGTGCGCGGGAGCGCTTCGTGGATCTCCAGCCGGGCGGGCAGTTCATGCCGGCCGAGCTTGTCGGCGAGAAACTCGCGCAGTTCGCCAATGTCCAGCGTCTGGCCGGTTCGCAGCGAGACCGCGGCGACCGCCACCTCGCCGCGATAGGCATCGCGCTCACCGTACACCAGCGCCTCGGCCACCGCGGGGTGCTCGTAGATCGCCTCCTCGACGACACGCGGATACACGTTGAAACCCGACGCGATGATCAGATCCTTGCGGCGATCGACGAGATGGACCTGTCCCCCGGCGTCGATAAACCCCATGTCACCCGTCAGCAGGCGCCCCGCTGCGAAGGCCTCTGCGCTTTCTTCGGGGCGGTTCCAATAGCCGGTGATCACATTGGGGCCACAAATCGCTATCTCCCCGACCTCCCCGATCCCCATCGGTTTCCGGTCGGCGTCGAGCGTCAAAATCTCGATCGACGCGCCCGGCAGCGGATAACCGATCGCGCCCGCCTCGCCCGCCGCGCCCTGCCGTCCGAGCGTTCCTGCGCCGCAGGTTTCGGTCATCCCCCAGCCGACGACCGGCGGTTGTCCGACGAGCTCGGCCATGCGCGCGGCAACCTCGCCGGGCAGCGGAGCGCCGCCCGAGACGCAATAGCTGATCGACGCAAGGTCGCCCGCGGCGATGCCCGGTAATTCGAGCAACGCGACGAACATGGTCGGAACCCCGAAAAAGAAGCTCGCTCCGCCATGACGAATGTCGTCGAGCGTCTGCGCCGCGTCGAAGCGGTCGCGCAGCAGGATCGTTTCACCGTTCGCGATCGCGCGCAACAGGACGCCGGCAAGGGCATAGATGTGAAAGAGCGGTAGAACGCCGAGATGACGCTCCTCGCCGCGGCGCCAATTCGAGGTCGCGGCGATCGCCGCATCGAACATCGCGACGGCACTCACGAGATTTCCGTGGGTGATCAGGGCGCCCTTCGGCACGCCCGTCGTCCCTCCAGTATATTGGATAAGCGCAAGGTCGCCGGGCGCGACAACCGCGGCCGGACAGGCGGCCGCCTCCGCGACCATCGCATCGATCGACAGGAACGCTTTCCCGGCAGGTGCAAGCGGATTGCCGCCCGTCCAGTAAGCATCGCTTCCGAGCAGAAGGAGATCGATGAGACCGTCATCAAGCAGCGTCGCCGCCTGGCTGCGAAACGGCTCCTCGTCGAGCGTCGCCAGGATTCTGGCCCCCGTATCGGCCAGCTTGAACCGCAACTCGCGCGCCGCATCGAGCGGGGTCAGGTTGACCACCACCGCGCCGAGGCGCATCGCCGCGAAGAACAGCACAGGATAGTGGGGCGTGTTACGGAAATAGAGCGCGATGACATCGCCCTTCGCGACCCCGCGCGCCGCCAATCCCGCCGCGACGCTGGCGGCCGCCGAGGCGATTTCCCCGAAGCGAATGGCACGGCCGCAAAACTCGATCAGCGCCCGCTCCGCAAAACGATCGCACGCGCCGGAAAACATCGCGCCTACGCTCTGGGCGCCTTCGCAAGCCACAGCGTCCATCAGCTTCATTGCAGTTCCTCCTCACTCTGCCAAACCGGCGACAGGCCCCTCCTATATCGCCGCTCTGCGACTTGACCGTTGCCGAGGCTGCAACGGGATTTGCGTGTCGCGCGCCGCGCCCGCATTGCGATCGGCGCAACGCGGGTCGCGAACCCGTCAATGGCCGCGCCTGCCATTCTCCCCCATCCTTGCGACAGGGCGGATCTCGACGAATCCGCCGCCAAGGGAGACGGATATGAAAAACAGGCTTCTCGCCGGCGCCAGCCTGCTTTTGATGGCCGCACCGGTGCCGGTGCTGGCCCAGAACCCGACCGCGACAACCGAACCCGCAACGCAGGCCGACGATCAACTGAGCGAGATCGTCGTTACGGCGCAAAAGCGTGACCAGAATCTTCAGGATGTCGGCGTCTCGATCGCTGCCTTTACGGGCGATCAGCTAAAGGATCTGGGCGTGACGTCCGCCCAGCAGATTTCGGAATCGGTCTCGGGCGTCCAAGTCTACAGCTATCTCGGCCGCCAGCCGACCTTCGTCATCCGCGGTGTCGGGGTTCAGGATTTTGCGCCGAATGTCGCACCCGCCGCCGCCGTCTATCTCGACGAAGTCTATCTCGGCTCCAACATCCTCACCGGCTTTCAGATTTTCGACACCGACCGCGTCGAGATTTTAAAGGGGCCGCAAGGCACCTTGTTCGGCCGGAATACCACCGGCGGCGCGGTAAGCTATTCTACCCGGCGGCCGACCGATGCCGCGGAGGGCTATGCGGAACTCTCCTATGGGAACTACCGGACGATCACGCTCGACGCGGCGGTCGGCGGCCCCCTGTCGTCCACGCTCAAGGCCCGGATCGCCGGCCGCTACGCCAATCAGGCGCGCGGCTATTATATCAACGACTGGACACCCGCCGACACGGCGTTGCCGCTCAGCCCGCTGTTCTTCAACCCGAAACGCAGGCCGGGCGAGCAGGAAAGCTGGGCGCTCCGCGGGCTGCTCGAATTTGACGACGGCGACGGCGTCGACCTGCTGCTCAATGTCCATGGCGGCGAAACAACCGGCGACGTTCTGCCGCTGACCTCGATTGGCTTCTCTTCGATCCCGGGGGCTGCCCAGCCTTGCGCGGCGACGCCGCTCACCGGCATCCGCGATCCGCGATTCTGCGGCGATGCCTTCGGCTATACCGATCTCGACGGCGATCCCTATCGTGTCCGGGTCGATTTTGTTGGGCGCAACCGCGAGCATAATTACGGCGGTTCGCTGCGCGGCGAGTTCGACCTGGGTGGCGCGATGCTGACCTCGATCACCTCCTATGACGAGGCAGGCAAGCGGGCATTCACCGATACCGACGGCGCGCCGCATCACGAGCTCAACCAGCTCCGCGACACGCAGCTCGAGCAATATTCTCAGGAGTTACGACTGGCTTCCGATGATAGCGGACGAGTCTATTGGATCGCTGGCCTTTATGGCGCGCGCGAAAAGATCGACCTGCGCTTCTTCGGCACGCTGTCGCCGCTGCTCGGCCTCACCAATTTCACCGACCCGGCGCTTGCCAGGCGCGTCGCCGACCAGCTCGAACTCAACTTCGCGCAAGACGCATGGAGCGCAGCTGCTTACGCTCACGCCGAATGGAAGGCGACCGACCAGCTCACCCTGATCGGCGGCGCGCGCTACTCCTATGAAAGCAAGGATTTCCGGAGCCGGTCGGAGTGGATTTACAATGACGGGCTGACGCCGGTGCGCGCGCCGGTCAATTTCGGCTCAACCTCCGCCGATGCCGCGGTGGTCGATGACGAAGCTGTCTACAAGAGTTTTTCGGGCAAGATCGGAGTCAATTACAAGCCCTCGGACGCGGTGCTGATCTATGGCAGCGTCAGCCGCGGCTTCAAGAGCGGCGGCTTCGACGGCGACTTCGCCTTCACGCGCCAGCAGCTTCAGCCTTTCGAGGAGGAGACGCTGACGGCTTACGAGGCTGGGATCAAGTCGACCTTGCTCGACCGCCGCCTGTTCCTGAACGGGTCCTTCTATCACTATGATTTCCGCAAACCGCAGGTCCGCGTCGCGCAGGTCGACACCGTTACCGGACTGCCGTTTAACCAGCTACGAAATCTCGCAAAGGCCCGCGTCAACGGACTGGAAATCGACGCCACATTCCGTCCCGTCCGCGGTTTTGACCTGCGCGGAGGCCTCGCATGGGTCGACACGCGGATCGACGATCCGGCGCAGCCGGTCTTCGACGGCAACGACCTGCCGCTGGCGTCCAAATTTTCGGCGAACCTCCTTGCCCGCTATCAGTTCGGCGTCGGCGACGGGTGGGATATGGCGATCCAGGTCGACGGCAAATATAATGGCGCCTTCTTCCTCAACGCCGAGAATACGCCCTATCTGAAGGAGCGGTCCTACACGCTGGTCAATGCGCGCATCAGCCTGACGAGCGAACGCGGGTGGGACATCGCGCTCTGGGCACGCAACATCACGAAGGAGAGCTTCGCCGTGCAGAGTTTCGCCCTCTTTGGCGCCTACTCCGTCGCCTATAACGCGCCGCGTACCTATGGCGCGACGCTTCGGCTCGACTGGTGAGCGCCCCCACCGACCCGCCTGCGGGGTTCGCGCGGCACTTTCGCCGCAGCCCCGTGACCGACGCGTGGGAGCCGCTATATTCAAAACGCGACGCCCGTCGCTTTGTAATCGGCTTGCGTGTCGCTGAGGCACATTGCAATGCGCGCGCTATGCTGCACGGCGGTGTGCTGTCGACGCTTTGCGACAATGCCATGGGCATCGCCTGCGCACTCGCGGTCGGCGAAGGGACCAGTCTGGTCACCATCCATCTGTCGGTCGATTTCCTCGGCGCGGCGCGTGCGGGGCAATGGGTCGAGATTGCGGCCGAGTCGACGCAACCGGGCCGGACCATCGCCTTCGCATCGGCCGAAGTAACCGCGGACGGGGCGCTTGCGGGCCGCGCCACCGCCCTGTTCAGGGTGATCACCCGGGACGCGGCATCATCCAGCTAAGAAAAAAGGGAGCCGCCGTTGTGGCGCTCCCCCATTTTCAAACCGGCTTCCCGACTGGGCGAGCCGGCCCCTTCCCTTTGCGGCTATCGTATCTTCGTCCGCAATGTCAGGCCATAGGTGCGCGGTTCGCCCTGCGTTCCAACCAGCGTTGCGCCCTGGAAGGTCGCGGGAATCATCGATCCGATGTAGCGCTGGTCGGCAAGGTTGCGCGCCCATAGCTCGAACGTCCAGCGCTCGTCCGCCGCCCCCAAACCCAAACGGGCGTTGAACAAGGCATAGCCCTTCTGCCCCGACGTCGGCCGGAGCAGGCGTTCGGTCAGCACATCGGACTGATAACGTCCGTCGACCTGCGCGAACGCCCGCAGTTTGCCCGCCGCAACCAGATCATCCCACCCGATCGAGCCGGTGACGACCCATTTCGGCGCGTTGGCGAGTTGCTGCCCGGCGATCGCGACGACATTGGCGGGAGGGCCCGGCGGGATCGCGCCATAGCGTGAGCTCGCATAGGTCACGCCCGCCGCCAGTTGCCAGGCCGGCGCCGGCCGCACGCTGGCTTCGAGTTCGAAACCCTTGGCGGTAACGCGCGGGATGTTGGTCGTGATCAGCGCGGCCCCCGTATTGTAGCTGAGCTGATAGTCGGTGAAGCGGGTGTAGAAGAGCGCGCCGTTGACCGTGACCGCGCCGCCCGGCGAGCGGAGTTTCAACCCGGCTTCGTAGTTCGTGGCAAGTTCCGGATCGAAGGCGAGGTCGTCGGCGTCCGGCGCCTTGACCGTGATCGGACGAAAGCCGGCGCGGTCGAGCACGAAGCCGCCCGCCTTGTAGCCGCGGCTGTACGTCGCATAGCCATGGAGCGCGTCGCTGAAATCATAGCTGATCGTCGCGATCCCGGACCATTCCTTCTCGACCTTTCGCGCTGTGTATGATCCGTCGTAGCGCGCGTCGAACAGTTGCAGGCACTGGATGCCCGAGATCGGCGTTGCGCCGGGGGCCGACAGGCCCGCGGCGATCAGCGCCTGGCAGCCGGGATTCAGCGTGTCGACGATATCGACGTCGACGCGTTTGGTCTCGCGCGTGAAGCGAAGGCCGCCAATCAGATCGAGCCGGTCGGTGACGTGCCAGACATTGTGCGTGAATACCGAAATGCTGCGCGACGTCTGGCGGAAATCGTCACGCCCCACGCCCGATCCCTCGGGATAGCTCGCCCCGACCGGCAGACCGGTGTAGAAGGAAATCGGATTAGCCAGCCCTGTCGTCCGCCCGAAGAGCCGGTCGAGGAAGGGTTCGAGGTCGCGGCCGACACGATAGCCATAGCGGCCGAAAGCCTTTTCATGACTGTAGAAGCCGCCGACCATCCAGTCGACCGGCCCCGCTGTCCCGTCGAGGCGAAGTTCCTGCGTGAACGTGTCGAATGCCTGCGCCGCGGCCTTGAAAGGGATGTAGACGAGGTCGGCCTCGGCATAGTCGACCTCGCGCGCCTGATCGTTACGCCAGCGCCGATAGCCGGTGATCGCGGTCAGCTTCGCACCGCCGAGCTCCCAGTTGAGTTCGCCCGACAGGCCCCATTGATCGGTTTCTTCGAGCGAAGCGCGATCTTCTGTCGTCGTTATGGTCAGGTCCCTGCGGCCGATATGGCTGTCGAAACCCATCGCCGCGAAAATGCCGACATAGAGAGGGTCGTTAACGGTGGGCGAATAGGTATCGGGACCCGTCTCGCGCCGATGTCCATAGTCGGCGATGAGCCGGATATCGAGGTCGTCCGCGGGCGTGAGCAGAAGCTGGCCACGCAGCGTCACGCGATTGCGGTTGCGATAGCGCTGGCCGCTGTCGAAATCGCGCAGGAAGCCGTCACGGCGCTGCCAGGCGGCATCGATCCGGAAAGCCGCGGTGTCGGCGATCAGCGTCCCGCCCCCTCCGGCATTCAGCCGGACCATGTCGTAATTGCCATAGGATGCGGCCGCATCAAAGCTCGGCTCGAATTTCGGCGCGAAGGTGATGACGTTGATGAGGCCCGCCGACGTATTTTTTCCGAACAGCGTCCCCTGCGGACCGCGCAGCACCTCGATCCGCTCGATGCCCGGGATGTCGGTCAGGCTGAGATTGGAACGGCTGCGATAGACGCCGTCGACGAAGGTGGCGACCGAGGATTCGAGTCCGGGGTTGATCGCCTCGCTGCCGACGCCGCGAAGACGGATAACGACACCGGCAGAATCGGATGTGGTGCTGGTCAGGTTCAGGCTGGGGGCGAGCGTCATCAGTTCGCGCGTATCGTTGATTCCCGACTTCTGGAGCTGTTCGGACGAAAAGGCCGAAACCGCGATCGGTACGTCCTGCAGATTCTGCGACCTCTTGGTCGCGTTGACGACGATGTCGCCCGATCCGTCGACATTCCCCTCTCCCTGCGCCCATGCCGACGGAGCGAACGCAAGCGTGACGAGCGACAGCCCGCAGCGAAAATTCATTCTCATAAACCCTCCCGATTTTCTTTTGTGGTCAAAAGGATGCAACGACCGCCCTGGTGGGATCGCCATTGCCGAAGCGAATCCGCGCCCAGACGTCGCGAATGGCCTCCGCGCCGCGCACCGCGTCGATCGCGAGCCATTCGCGTGACGCGTCGATGAAATCGCGGGTCGCGCTGGCGAGCGCGGCATCGAAGCCGGCCGGCCCCAGTTCGGCCGCCACGGCGATGATCGCGTCGGGCGCGAAGAAAAAATGCTCGTCGGGGCGGGGCACGGCGGGTTCATCGCGCCCGTGCGTCAGGCCGACGCGGCAGAGATGGACCGGCGGCGACCGCTCGCGCAGGCTGGCGAGCACGGCATCATTCCCGGAAAAATCGATGATCGCGGCCCCCGTGATCGCGGGCAGCGCGCCGTAGGTCGCCACGTCGTCGAAGAAACCAAGATCCGCAACCGCCGCGCGATGGCGTTCGGACGTGAGGCCGATGACCCGCAACCCCGGTCTGTTTCGGCGCAACAGCCAGCCGAGCCCCAGCGCCGTCTTGCTCGACGCGCTGGTGACGATCACCGTGTCGCTCCCCCAAGCTCCGGTCCGCCCGATCAGCCGGTCGAGCAAGAAGGAGGTGATGAACAGCGGACGGATGACCGCCTGCCGTTCTTCGGTACCGGGCGCATGGATCGGGTCGGCATCAACCCGGAAATAGCTGTTATAGGCTGGCGGCAGCGGGCGCCGAGACGGCGCGTTCTCGACGATCAGCCGGGTGTTGACCCGCCCCGGCTCCAGTACCGCCGACGACGCCATCGGCCACAGGCCGTACAGGCGCTCGCCAACCTCGACCGCGGCATGGCGGCTCTCGACGACGGTCGAAAAGCCCCAGGCCGGCACCATGCCCCACGGGTCCGGCCTGGGGAAGAGCGACCAATAGCCCAATCGGTCGCCGAGGAGCGCATAGGTCAGATTATTGGCGCTGAGACTGAAACAATCGATCGCGAGCCGCACAGCCCTGTCTTGCAGCACCGCGGCAGGAGCATCGCGAACCATGACGAGGTCACCGGGAAGCGGCCCGCTGCGATCGACAACGAGGTTGACGGCTTCGGCACTGTGCAATGTCTTTCCCCTGCCCGTTGCCCGTCGTCGCACGACATGGCTTGGCGGGCAGGTTCGCCGCAGACGGGCTGGCAATCAAACGGCCAGAATCGAACGACAATTGCACCGGATGCAATGACCGGCCCGTCGTTCTCCGGCCGGTGTCAGGCGAAGCCGGGTCGACCCGCCTCGATCGATCGCCGCTCAAGCGAGACGCATTGCGCCGCCGGATCGGTGAGCGACGATACGGCGCGCAGATCGACATCGAGCCGCTGCGGAACAAGGTCGAGCAGCGCATATCCGGCATGCGCATTGTCATGGAAGCGGACGTGCGAATTCCTCGCCGCCGCACCATCGAACAGCGCGGCCGGACCACTTCGCGAGGCGAGACAACTTGTCACCACCTCGCTCGCCACGACCTTCGATTGTGGATCGTCGAAGTCGGCGAGGATATTGTTCAGCCAGAAGGAATGGACGTCGCCGCCCAGCACCACGGCGTTGCGAACCGCCGGACGCGACAGGCTCGCAAGCGCGCGCATCCGGGCCGCCTCGTAGCCGTCCCACATGTCGGACCAGCGGGCGTCGGGTCCCTGCGGCAGCGCAAGGCGCGCGAAAAGCGTCTGCTGAGCGATCAGACTCCACCCGGCCGTCTCGCGCATCAGTCCGGCGTCGAGCCAAGCCTCCTGCTGCGCGCCCAGCACCGTCGCAGCGGGGTCATCGACGGCGGCGCAATCCCGCACGACCTGTCCGCCGCGATTTGTATCCGAACAGGGCTGGATACTGCGATGCTGCCGGGTATCGAGCATATGGACCGTCGCAAGCCGGCCCCAGCGGAACCGACGATAGAGCTGGAGTCCGCCGTTACTGAGCAGGGCCGACGGACGCAGCGGCATATGTTCGAAATAGGCCTGCCAAGCCGCAGCCCGGCGGCGCAGAAAGGCAGTGCGTTCGGCGGTCACACCGCCATGCTCGCCGACATAATCATTTTCGACCTCATGATCGTCGAAGGCGACGATGAAGGGCATCGCGGCGTGCGCTGCGGCGAGATCCGCATCGGTGCGATAGAGAGCGTGGCGAGCGCGATAATCGCCCAGCGTCTGCGGATCGGGCACACCGAACGAACGAACGTCGGGACCGCTTCCGAAGGATTTCTCATAGATATAATCGCCAACCTGCAGCACCGCTTCGACGCCTTGCTCGATCATGTCGCGATAGGCGCTGAACCAGCCATGTTCCCAATGCTGGCACGAAGTGAGCGCAAGGCGAAGCTGCTGCGGATCAGCCGCCATCGTCGCGGTCCGGCCGATGCGGCTGACAGCATCGCCGAGATGGAAGCGATAGAAGAAAGGTCGACCCGGCGGCAACCCCCGCACCTCCAGATGCGCCGCGCCGCCGCGCGCCGCCGGCGCATCGACCCGGCCCGAACGGACGATGCTACGAAAGCCCTCGTCGCTGGCGATTTCATAGCCGAGGCGGGTATCGCCGATTAGCCCCAACGCCCGCGTCCACAGAACGAAACCGTCGGTCGCCGGCTCGCCCGACGCGACGCCAAGGGCAAAGGGGTCGGCAACCAGGTGCGGAACATGATCCGCCGGCGCCGCGCGTGCTGCCGCGAGGAAACGGGTTGCGGCGAGCGATGCCGCCCCGGCGAGAAGCTGGCGCCGCCCGAACATCAGAAGCGCGCCGTCAGCCGGGCATACCAGGTGCGCCCGTTGAGTCCGATCGGCGTTTCCTCGCCGGTCGGAAAGCTCCCGCCGGTCGCGGCGATCGCCAGCACCTGATCGTCGATCGTGTCGGGCCGTGCGTCGAACAGATTCTGGACCCCCAGGCCCACGCGCACGCCATCGAATATCTTGTAGCCCATCGACAGATCGACTGTCTCCTTGCCGCCGAAGGTCTGCACTGCGGTCAGCGGCTGCGAGGTGTAGGTACCAAAGGCGGCTACATTGACCCCGACGTCGAAAGCACCGTGCGTCAGACTGCCCTGAAAGGTGAATTTCGACTTCGGCTGCGCCTCGGTCACGAACAGGATCGACTTCATGTTGAGCAGCGGCAGCGCGGGCAGGACCGGGTTGGGCCGCAGCGTGTCGAGCCGGCTCTTGAACCAGCCATAGCCCGCGGTCAGCGACAGTTGCGTGTCGGGGGCCAAGTCCCCCTGCCACCGTGCTGTCAGCTCGACGCCGCGCGTCGTGGTGTCGATCGCGTTGGTGAAGAAGCGGACCTGCTGGAAATTGGTGATACCCGCCGCGGTCAGAATATTCACAACCGCCGCGCCGCCGAGCTGTTCACTGAGCGCGATACGGTCCTTGATCCGGATCCGGAAATAATCAGCGGTAAAGGAAAAACCGTCGATCGGACCGACGACAAGGCCTGCAGTGAAATTGCGCGACCGTTCGGGCTTCAGGTCGCTCGCGCCAAGCGCGCGCGCGACGGGGTCCCCGACCGGCAGCGTCCCGACGGTGACGAGCCGCCCGGCACTGAGCGCGCCCTGCACCGCGCTGAAATACTGCTGCTGCAGCGATGGCGCCTTGAAACCCGTTCCATAAGTCGCGCGGATCGCCGCGCCTTCCATCAGTTCGAGGCGGGAGGTTGCGCGCCAGGTCGTCTTGCCGCCGAAATCGCCATAATCATCGTAGCGGATCGCGCCGCCGAGCAGCAACTGTTCCACCGGCCGCAGTTCGAGATCGAGGAAAGCGGCCCAGGCGTTGCGGCTCTCGTTCGTCGGGTTACGGGGGTTGAACCCCGCAAAACCATCGGCGCCGGTACCGAAATAGGCATTGGGATTGCCGCTTCTGATCTTGTATGATTCATGCCGATACTGTCCCCCTGCCGCGATATTCCCGCCTGCGAGCACGCCGTCGAGCGGCAGCGAGAGCGTGAAGTCGGTGACATATTGGCGATAGGTCACCCCGCCCGAATTAAAGCGGGTCGGGCTGGCGAGGCCCAGCGAGACGTTGGCAGTATCGAAGACGCTGAAATCGGCCTCGTTCGAACCGAAGCTCTGACTGAGATCGGCCTTCAGAGCGCCGATGTCGCCGCGAACACCGACGGTGCCCCCGACGTCCCATATCCGCGGTTCGATGATGGGGAGGAAGCCGTCCGGATAGATCGGTGAAAAGCCCGGGACCCGGAAGCCCGCGCCATTGTTCGAAATCTTGCGCGTCAATGTCCCGAAACCATAGATTTCGGCCGCGTTGCCAAGGGGCAGCGCGGTATCCAATGCGAGGCTCGCAACCGACGCCTTGGGGTCGCCGATGCGATAGGTGACACGGTTGAACCGCTGATCGACGAAGGCACGATTGGTGGGACGTTGCGCACGCGCCGATACGCTGACAGTGAGATGCCCGCCGTCGCCGAGCGCGAGGCCGGCGCTCGCGCTCGCAAGGCCCGTTTCGCCATCTCCTTCCTCGGTGACGCTGCCGAACAACTCGGCGCTCGCGCCGCTGGCGTTGGACTTGAGGATGATATTGACGACCCCGGCGATCGCATCGGACCCATATTGCGCAGCAGCGCCATCGCGCAGGATCTCGATCCGCTCAATCGCGCTTTCGGGGATGGTGTCGAGGTCAACTGCCGCCGACCCGCGTCCGATGCTGTTATTGACGTTCAGAACCGCGTTGGCATGGCGCCGCTTGCCGTTGACGAGCACCAGCGTCTGGTCGGGCGACAGGCCGCGCAACGTGACCGGCTTCGTATTGGCCGCGGTAGCGGTCGTTGCCGCGCGCGCAAAATTGACCGATGGCTGCAGAAAGTTCAACGCACGGCCCAGATCGGGGAAGCCCGTGTCGGCGATCGTGTCACCGCTGACAACATCGACCGGTGCCGACGATTCGAGCGCCGCACGGCCCGACGCGCGCGTTCCGGTAACGATGATCTCGTTGTCGGGGTCCGGACGCGTTTCGGTCTGCGCCTGCGCCGTGCCGCTCGCCAGAATCGCCACCCCCACCGCTGACATCGCATATCTCATCAAAGCTGCCCTCCTGAATTTCGGGCCCAATCTATGAGCGCAGCGGAGCGCAGCGTTATTGCTCAAGCGGAGAGCGGCGTTGCGAGATGCGCAACGCGGCGGCACTTAAACTGTCACGGTGGACGAGTAGCGTTGAGAGTTTCCAGCGCCAGTTTTGAGCCGTTTGGAACAGTGTTTGACGGGCTGTGGTCCTGCTGCCCTCAGGGTAGTAGGGCAAGAAGCCAACGTTCGTGTCGACAAATAATAATGAGGTGATGGCCGCTGCACGAACCGCTCCGCGGATTGGCGCTAGCCTCGATGTAAAGCCGTCCAGCGATCGCCGCACCTGATTGAACGCGGGCTGCCGCAGGCAGACCCTTTCGGCTCCTTTACCTGAGGAGTCGAA
>Ga0265296_1002339_pt1 | contig 19325 bp, 17 predicted proteins | sample MunlanPumphouse1_FD_189073 | JGI IMG/M metagenome (GOLD analysis project Ga0265296, IMG submission 189073) | Groundwater microbial communities from a municipal landfill in Southern Ontario, Canada - Pumphouse #1 | ecosystem: Environmental > Aquatic > Deep subsurface > Groundwater | place...
AGTATCGGTTTTACCCCGGCTTTTTTGGCCTGCAAATAGAACTGGATGATTCCGTAAAGAGCGCCGTGATCGGTGATGGCCAGGCTATCCATCCCCAGAGATTTTGCCCTCTCGATGAGCTGTGGAATGCGGCCCATGCCATCGAGCAAGCTGAATTCGGTGTGAGTGTGAAGGTGTGTGAACATATATCAAACTATCCCCGCTCATCCTGGGCCGTTCGCCCTGAGCCGAGTCGAAGGGTCGAATCTTTTTTGTCATTCCCGACCTGATCGGGAATCCACAACTGCCCAAACTGGATTCCTGCTGTAGTTTACCCGTACCAGATACGGGGTCAGAATACTAAAGAATCCCGTCTCTCCGGCGGAAGCCGGAGTCCATTCTCCTCAACTTCTTCCTAGATTCCGGCCTGCGCCGGAATGACGTCCCCTCTCTCTAACTCTCTCCCGCAAGGGGCGAGAGAAAATCCCTCTCCTTCGATGGGAGAGGGTAGGGTGAGGGTGAATTGCCTCCGCGCCTGCGGCTCCTCGCAAAGACTCCTTAGTTCCCCAACCGGAATCCTCACCGCGCCAGCAAAGCTTTCACAAATTCCTCAGCGTTAAATGGCGCAAGATCATCGGGCTGCTGCCCCGTGCCTATGAACAGGATCGGTATCTTGAGTTCATCAGCAATGGCGAGCACGATTCCGCCCCTGGAGGTGCTATCGAGCTTGGCCAGAACAATGCCATCCACATTTACAGCCTCGGTGAAATGCCGGGCCTGGCTCAAACCGTTTTGGCCGGTGTTGGCATCGAGGACCAGCAGCACCTGCGGCTCGATCTCGGATTTGCTGATGACCCTTCTGATTTTTTTGAGTTCTTCCATTAGGTTCGACTTTGTTTGTATCCGGCCGGCGGTATCAACAATGAGGACATCAACTTTGCGTTTTTTTGCGGCCTCCAGCGCATCGAAGACCACTGCGCCGGGGTCGCCGCCGGGCTGGCTGGCGATAACATCAATTTGCAGCCGTTCGCCCCAGTACTTTAGCTGATCGATTGCCGCCGCCCGGAAGGTATCTCCGGCAGCCAGCAAGACATTTTTGCCTTCTCCCTTGAGTCGATGTGCCAGCTTGGCAATCGTGGTGGTTTTCCCTGTTCCGTTGACGCCGACTACTAATATTACCTCCGGCCTGCTAGCTGCCGGTTCAAAGCCGCCTTCCCGCGCCTGCAGGATTTTCACCATCTCCATGCACAGCGCTTCCTTTGCGCCGGATGCCTGTTTTATCTGCTCTGCCTTGACCCGTGCCCTGGTGCCTTCGACGATCCTGGTCGTAGCGTTGATACCCACATCTGCGGCGATGAGCGTCTCTTCCAGTTCGTCCCACAGGCGGTCATCGAACTCAGCGCGGTCAAAGACATCGCTTATCTTTTCCGCCAGGGCTTCGCGAGTGCGTTTAAGACTCTGGACCGTCTTTTCGCGAGTCTGCTCCAGAGTTTCCTTAGCCTTTTTGAATATGTTAAACAAGGTTCTCTTCTCCCTCCAGATTCTGTAGCGCTTTCCTTGCCGATTCCTGCTCTGCGGCCCGCTTGTTCCGGCCGCTTCCCCGGCCGAGCAGGTTTTCCCCTGCAAAAACTTCCACCGCGAACAACCTTTCATGATCCGGGCCGCTGGAACCGGTAGTTCGGTAAACAGGGGTCAGCCGTTGCTCTTTTTGCATCACTTCCTGCAGCTCCGATTTCGGGTCTTGCTGGAGTTTCCCCTCGGTGGCCTGAGCGAGTTCTTCGCCGAGTATCCGCAAAATGAATTTCTTGGCCGCCCCATATCCCTTATCGATGAGCACAGCACCGATGACAGCTTCCAGTGTACAGGCAAGATTCCTGGGCCGGTTGCGCCCTCCGCTGTCATCTTCGCCTTTGCCTATATATAGATAGTCACCCAGGTTCAGGGATTTGGCAATGCGCGCCAGCGTCTCCGTCCGCACCAGGGACGACCTGAGCTTGGTCAAATCGCCCTCGGAAAATCCGGGAAAATCCGAATACAGCCTTTGGGCCACCACAAAACCAAGCACAGCATCGCCCAGGAATTCCAATCGCTCATTTGATGCCAGCGATGATTTGCCGCCTTCATTCAAATAGGAGCGGTGGATGAGCGCCTGCTGCAGGAGCGATCTATCCTCAAAAGTGATGCCAAGGGTTTCTTGCAGGCAGTCAATCTCAGTCAAAGTCTAATCTGTTTATCCTTAAGATTCAATTCTCATGATAAGCACCCTGCCACTTCCTGTCAAGGCAAGTTCTCTGCTGGGCAAATCATCGTAAAGCCAGTATAATCCTGATGTGGGCAATATGAAACAGGGGCCGACTTTCGCCGAAGAAGAAGAGTTGTGGCGGCAGGGATATCGGAGCGTCGCTGGAATCGATGAGGTTGGCAGGGGTCCGCTGGCCGGGCCGGTAGCCGCCGCTGCGGTTATTCTTTCCCCCGCAAGCAAGCCCGATTGGCTATTTCAGGTGAGAGACAGCAAAAAGCTGAGCCCCGGAAAGCGCGGGTTCCTTTCCGAACACATTCTGAGGGAAGCCCTGGCGGTAGGCATCGGGGTGGTTGGACCGGAAACAATCGATGCCAGGGGAATTGTGGCAGCCACCAAAATGGCCATGCGCGCTGCGGTAAGAAAACTTGCTGTGAAAGCCGATTTCCTGCTCATCGATGCCCTGACCCTTTCTGAGGTTGAGCTGCCCCAGAAAGGCATCATCAAGGGCGATAACCTCTCCCTCTCCATTGCCGCGGCCTCCATTGTGGCCAAGGTTCATCGGGATCGGCTGATGGAGGAATACGATAGTCTCTACCCCGGATACGGTTTTGCCCGGCACAAGGGTTATCCCACAGCCCAACACCTCGAAAATTTGAGGCACCTGGGATGTTGCCCTATCCATCGCGCAAGTTTTGCGCCGGTTCGTGGATTGAGAGATGGGCGATAACCGAAAGCTACTGGGCGACTTTGGGGAAAGAGCGGCCAAGGGGTATCTTCAGAAGCGCGGTTACGAAATCATCGAGTCCAACTTCCGCTGTTCGGTCGGCGAGATCGATATTGTCGCCAGGGACAAAGACGGGCTTGTATTTGTGGAGGTGCGCACCAGGAGGGGAACTCAGTTCGGAACCCCGGAGGAATCGATCACACCTGCCAAAAAGGCAAAGCTCATCGAACTCGCCGAGTCATACATCCAGCAGCACGAGGGATTGGATTTATCATGGCGCATCGATGTGGTGGCGATCGAAGTGGGTCGCGGCGGAGAAATATCCCGAATTGAACTGATTGAAAACGCTGTAACGTTATAGCGTTAACGATGCTTATGTTTGCATCAGTGCCTTACCCTCTGGTAAAATCTTGTGTCGGAATAAGGTAACAAATATGCCAATTTACGAATATCGTTGCGGAAGTTGTCAGAATCGCGTCTCCATCTTTGTGAAGGGATTCGATGATTCCCCATCACTGGAATGTCCCAACTGCGGAGGCCGGGAGTTGTCCCGCCTTTTCTCAAGATTCAGCATCGGCAAGGGTGAATTTTACCAGAGGAAGGGGATATATGAAGACATACTCGGCGATCATCAACTGGTAAGGGGGCTTACAGCCAACGATCCGCGCGCCATGGCCGAATGGAGCCGGCGGATGAGCCATGGAGCCGGCGAAGATATAACCCCTGAGAGCGAGGAGATACTGGGCAAGCTGGATGCCGGCGAGCCGATAGACAAGGTTGCGAGCGAGGCCAAAGCCGCCATGGGCGACCTTGGCGGTGGTGAGGCATAAAAATTATGCCAATCTACGAATTCCGTTGCCAGGCGTGCCGGAAGGGGACGAGTATTTTTGTGAAGAGCGTATCTTCTCCAATCGATGCCGTGTGTCCTTCGTGCGGCAGCCGGGAACTGATTCGCCTTATGTCTCGCTTTGGCATCAGCAAAACAGTAAAGGGCGTTCACCAGGAATCCGCCGGGCCTGGGAGGTCTGCCGGATCGGAATATTACAAAGATCCCCGTAATATCGGCAGGGAAGTGGAACAGAGATTCGCCGAGATGGGTGAGGAAATCCCTTCCGGAATTCGAGGCATGATCGATGCCGCCAGGGAAGGCGAGATGCCGGGCGCGGTGAAGGATTTGCAGCCCAACGTCAAGGAGTTATAAGTTCCTTTGTTGCGCATTATCGATGCCAATCTGAATCGCCTTGGCGAGGGACTCCGCGTCCTTGAGGAAATCTCTCGATTTATTCTGGATGACGCCCGGATCAGCGGGCAACTCAAGAATCTGCGCCACGACCTGGTAACCGTTTCCCCAACTCTCAAAAACCGGCTGCTTGCGGCGCGCGATTCGGATGGTGATGTGGGGCGGGAAAAGGCCGCCTTATCGGGGAGTGACAGGAAGCATGTTGCCGATCTGGTTACCGCTAACTCCAGGCGAGCCCAGGAATCCCTGCGCGTCCTGGAAGAATCGGCCAAGTTGCCGGGGATGCCGCCGGAACTGAGGGCGCGGGAATTTGAGCGGGCCAGATTCACCCTCTACGAAATAGAAAGGGAACTCACTCTGAGGCTGGCTAGAAAAGACAAGGTCCAAAAAATTGCCGGGGTTTACGCGATCATCGATGCTCAGGCTTTGGCGGGGCAGAGCGAGGCTGAGGCCGCTCTAAAGACGATCAGCGGCGGAGCCAGGGTGATCCAGCTTAGAGATAAGCGCAGAGACAAAAAGGAGCTTTTTCCAATAGCCGGAGAACTGAAGCGGATATGCGACCAAAACGATGTCCTCTTCATCATAAACGATCATCTTGATCTGGCTCTGGCAATCGATGCCGGTGGTGTTCACATTGGCCAGAGCGATCTTCCCCTTTCCCTGGCGAGGGACATTCTGCCTCCGGATATGATCATCGGTTGTTCCGCGCACACCGTGGAGCAAGCCGTTCGGGCGCAAGAGGAGGGGGCCGACTACATCGGCGTGGGGGCCATCTATGCCTCGCCCACCAAATCTGATGCTGAAGTCATCGGCATCGATGGTTTGCGGAAGATAAGAAAGGCGGTCTCGCTGCCGATTGTAGCGCTGGGGGGTATCAATCAAAACAACGTGAGCGAGGCGCTTGAAGCAGGCGCTGATTCTATTGCGGCGATCAGCGCGATTCTCACCGGGGATATCGAGAAATCGACTCGCGAACTGGCAGCAAAAATAACCGGAAGGACAACAAAATGAGCAGGATTAATTCAGACCTGGAACAAATCGGGGAGAGGATCAGGGGATCGTTCTCCGCCAAAAACGAGGCGCGGGACAAGGCCATCAAATCTTCGCGCGAAGCCATTTATAAATGCTCCACTTCCATCAGGGCGGCTCATCGCGGGGAATACGAACTGGCTAAATCATTGGCCCAGGCCGCCAAATCGATCATCGACGAAGTGGGCGAAGCCATCAGAGATCAGGACGACCTTCACTACACCGGATTCGTCCACGATTCCCACAAGGAATACGCTGAGGCTTGCACCACGCTGGCTCTGGTATCGGGCGGGCGCGTGCCTGATCCCGATGACCTGGGGGTCAGCTACTCAGCTTACCTGAACGGCCTCGGCGAGGCGGCGGGCGAACTCAGGCGTCATATCCTTGATGTGATGAGGCATGGGGAGCTGGACCGCTGCGAAGACATACTGGGAATGATGGATGATATCTATAGTCTGCTGGTGACAATCGATTTCCCGGACGCCTTGACAGGTGGGCTCAGAAGGACAACCGATATGGTCAGGGGCGTGCTGGAAAGAAGCCGTGGCGATCTGACTGTGGCTTTGAGACAGAGAGACCTGGAGATCAAATTAGAGGCCTTCAATAAAAGCATAGGCCAGATAGGAAAACACGGCCCGCACTAAGCATTTATGCTTATAATTAGGGGTGTGCGCCTAAGCCTTTTGGTCAGTTCTGCCATCCGTCGCCCTGCCGATGCGACTCACTCGCACTGGGTGATACGATTGGCGAGGACCACAAGGCGACAAATTGGGATGTGTAACATCGCAAGATACTGCAAGAAAAGCAAGAGCGGAGTCGCTTCAATGTTTCACTCTAACTATTGACCTCTTGAACTTCGAGGAAGAAGACACAAGGGGTCAATTGTTTATATATACTCAAGAAAAGGGATTTTTAAAAAGGAGGTTTGACGAGTGGATCAAATCTATATTCCCCTGATATGCGGCATCGTCGGGCTGCTCTTTGCTCTCTCCTTGGTCTTCAAGGTGATGAAGGAAGACCGTGGCCCGAAAGAGGTAAGCGATATCTCGGATGCCATCGAGACCGGCGCTCTCGCTTTCCTGTACAGGGAGTACAAGACCCTGGCTTTCTTCGTGGTCATCATGTTCGTTATCCTGGCCGTCTTTCTGGAACCCCAGCCTTGGGTTGGTGTGTCCTATCTGATGGGAACATTCTGTTCGGTCCTGACCGGATATATCGGAATGCGCGTTGGCGTAAAGGCCAACTGCCGCACCACCACTGCTGTGCGCAAGAGCCTGAATGCCGGCCTGCGCGTGGCATTCAACAGCGGCGCGGTGATGGGACTCACCGTTGTCTCCCTTGGTCTGGTGGGCCTGAGCGTGGCTTACCTTATCTGGGGTAACTACAATTCTGAAATCATGCAAGGCGTGGAGTTCAGTGATTTTGCAAAGGTAGTTGTTGGTTTTGGATTTGGCGCATCCTCAATTGCCCTGTTCGCCAGGGTGGGCGGCGGCATCTACACCAAGGGCGCTGATGTGGGCTCCGACCTGGTAGGCAAAGTGGAAGCCGGAATTCCTGAAGATGACCCCAGGAACCCGGGCGTTATTGCCGATAATGTTGGCGACAATGTTGGCGATATCGCAGGCATGGGTGCCGACCTTTTTGAGTCTTATGTAGGCTCGATAGTCGCCACCCTGACAGTTGCCATTGCGGCAGGAATATCGATAGCCAATGACGGCGGCTTGCCATCACAGGAACTGGGAAGCAAGGGCGACCTGGTCCTGTTGCCGCTTATCATCGCCGGCGTTGCCATCATCTGTTCCATCATCGGCACTTTCTTTGTACGGACCGGCAAGGAAATCAAGCTGGAAGCGCTCCTGGCCGCATTGCGCCGTGGCGTTTATGTTGCCTCGTTCCTGACTATAGGCGCTACAGCATTGGTGATCTGGCTTATGGATATACCCGATGTTGCGTTCCAGCGATTCAACGGTGATACCGTCATGGTTGGCGGTTGGGATATATTTATCGCCATCATCGCCGGTCTTGTTGGCGGTGTCCTGATCGGGCTCAGCATCGAATACTATACTTCATACACCTATAAACCCACCAGGACCATTGCCGAGTCTTCTTCAACAGGAACCGGAACCCTGATTATCAAAGGGTTTGCCACCGGCATGATGAGCACTCTAATTCCAGTTGGATTGGTGATCATCGCGGTGCTTGTTGCCTATTGGCTGGCCGATCTTTACGGCGTGGCCATCAGCGCGGTTGGCATGCTCTCCACGCTGGGCATTACCCTGGCTACCGATGCCTACGGGCCGGTTGCGGATAACGCCGGCGGCATAGCTGAGCAGGCCCACCTTCCCAAAGATGTTCGTGAGAAGACCGATGCCCTGGACTCCCTGGGGAACACCACAGCCGCCACAGGCAAGGGTTTTGCCATAGGTTCGGCTGCCCTTACGGCACTGGGCTTGACGGCAGCGTTCGGACAGACCATGTCTACCGAGGGGGCTGGCTTAACCATGAGGCTTGATGATCCCAAGGTTGTAATGGGGGCCTTCATCGGCGCAGTGCTGGTATTCCTTTTCTGCGGACTCACCATGAATGCGGTGGGCAAAGCCGCTATGGGTGTGGTGGAAGAGGTTCGCCGCCAGTGGCGCGAGATTCCCGGCCTCAAGGAAGGCAAGGCAGGGGTAAAACCGGATTATGCCAGATGTGTGGATATGAGCACCAAATCAGCCTTGCAGCAAATGATTCTGCCGGGGCTTTTGGCCGTTATTGTCCCAGTCGCGGTTGGGTTCGCCCCGTTCCTTGGCCCTGAAGCCCTTGCCGGGTTATTGATTGGGTCCATCGTCACCGGATTTGTGATGGCCGTCACCATGGCCAATGCGGGTGGTGCTTGGGACAATGCCAAGAAATACATTGAAGCCGGTAATCTGGGCGGCAAGGGATCGCCTGCGCATAAGGCAGCGGTTGTTGGCGATACCTTAGGCGATCCGTTCAAGGATACCTCCGGGCCTTCCCTTAACATCCTGATCAAACTCATGTCTGTTGTGGCGCTCCTGTTTGCGCCGGCTTTTGCCACTGTTGGCGGCGGCGCTCCGGATATGATCACTGAATTGCCGAATGTCACCCAGAATTCAGCGATCATGATCGGGACTATGAACAGCCTCGGCACTGCCGACGAAGTGGATGTGTATTTTGAATACAGCCCAGTTCGAGACTTTGAGAAATCAAAGATCGTTACTGCTACGCAAACCATCACGGATGAAGACATGAAAGGCAAACATGCCATTACCTTCCAGAAAGAGGTCAAAGGCCTCGAGGCTGGCAAGACCTATTACTACCGGGTAGTTGGTGATGGTGACAAGACCGATAGGGGTCGGATAAACGAGTTCACTATCCCCAAGTAAATCTGGTAAGCTAACCAAAGCAGCTTGAAAACGAGGGCCGCCCGATATCGGGCGGCCCTCGTTTGTTTTGTCGGCAGAGGCAAGACTTGGAACCAGGCTGTCCGAAAAGAATGGGAATTCCCTCCGGACTCCCGAAAACAGCCACCGTCTTTGCGAGGAGCCCTGTAGGGGCGATCCTCTGTGATCGCCCTCTTATGACGAAGGGCGACGAAGCAATCTCAACGATGGGCAAGGGGAGGAGATTGCTTCGTTTCGCTCGAATGACAAGAAAATGCCCCGTAGTGCGACCCTTCAGGGTCGCTTCATGCGAAGCTATCCGCCTCAGGCGGACGCACTACATTCCAGACGACCTCAGTGAGCGACATTGGGGAAATAGCATTGGTGTTCAGAAAAAGCGTTTTCGCGGCGTGACCACCTGGCTGGGAGCGGCAGCAAAACTCCAGAGCACGTGTAATTCAGCGTAAAGTTGATATTTCGTTGTAATGTATGTTCAGATTAAAACAGCAAAATATTGACGGTATTGCTTTAAGATTATAAAATAACATCGAGGGTTGAAAGTTGGCTAATAAAGATTATTATCAGATTCTAGGCATAGCTCGCGGGGCCTCCGAAAAAGAGATCAAGCAGGCCTATCGGAAGCTGGCGCGCAAATATCACCCTGATGTTAACCCGGGGGATAAATCCAAAGAGGCCAAATTCAAGGAGATCAACGAGGCCCACGAAGTCCTTTCCGACGCTGAGAAACGCCGCAAATACGATCAGTTCGGTGAGCAGTGGCAGCATGCCGATCAATTTGCCCAGGCAAGAGCCCAAAGGCCATCCGGAGGCTTTCGGCAGGGCGGCACTACTTATGAATTCACTGACTTCGGAGGTGGCGGGGGAGACTACGGTGATGTCTTTGCCGATCTTTTTCGGAATGCCGGCGCCGGAGGCGCGCCCGGTTCCAGGCCCAGAAGACGAAGGGCTCAGGAGCACCCTGTTGAAATAACCCTGGAAGAAGCATTTTCCGGCGCAGTGCGCATGCTTGAGATGGATGGCCGACGGCTTGAGGTCACAATACCCCCCGGAGTCGATAGTGGCTCAAAGGTAAGAGTAGCGGTGGGAGATGCCCAAGCCGGCGGCGATATTCACCTGGTGATCTCAGTGAAACATCATCCCCTCTTTGAGCGAAAGGAGAACGATCTCTACGTGGATGTTCCGGTGCCTCTGACCGATGCTGTTCTGGGCGGAGAGATAGAAATCCCGACTTTGAAGGGCAAGCTTGCTCTCAAAATACCGCCGGAAACCCAGAATGGCAAGTCCTTCCGCCTGGCTAAGCAAGGCATGCCTCACCTGAAGAATGCAGGGGGGCGGGGCGACCTTTATGCCAAAGTGCGCATTGTCTTGCCAACTAACCTTTCGGAAAGGGAGAAGAAGCTTTTTGAGGAATTGAAGTCCCTTCTTGAAAATGAGGTGCATCAATGATGTCTCAAGAACAAGAGCCCTGTTATGTGATCAGTATTGCCGCCCGTATGATAGGTGTCCATGCCCAGACCCTTCGTTATTACGAGCGGGCGGGAATGATCGAGCCAGGGCGTTCGCAGGGGAACCAGCGGCTTTACTCGGAGCGCGATATCGAGAGGCTGCGCCGCATCAAAACACTGGTGGATGACATGGGCATCAATCTGGCAGGGGTGGAGATCATTTTTCGGCTGACCGAGCGTATTGAGGAGATGGAGGGTGAGATTGAGGAGCTGAGAACGGAGATCATCAGGCTTGCGGGGAATACGCCGGATTTGAAGGGAGAGTGAGTTATGTTCGGACCGGAGAAATTGACCGAGCAGGCCCGTGAAGCAATGGAAGCTTCGCAACAACTGGTGCGCAAGTACCGCCACAGCCAGTGGGATGTGGAGCATGTCTTGCTGGCGCTGCTGAATCAGCCGAAAGGCCTTACTGATGAGATTCTGAGACAGCTTGGCGTGGACCCGGATCGGGTCCGCGAGCGGGTGGAGCAAGCCCTCGAAAGGACTCCCAAAGTCACCTACGAAACGCCTCAGGTCTATGCCACACCACGAGTAATGCAGCTCATGCAAAACGCAAATGCCGAAGCTGATCGTCTTAAAGACGAATTCATCAGCACGGAGCACATCCTCCTCGCAATAACCGGGGAGCGGGAAGGCCAGGCGGCGGAAATCATCAAGAGTTACGGCATTGACCAGGAAAAGATTTACAGAGTCCTGCAGGATATTCGCGGCGGTCAAAGGGTCACCGACTCCCGACCTGAGAGCAAATACAAAGCCCTCGAAAAATACGGCCGGGATCTGACTATGCTGGCCCGCGAGGGGAAACTGGACCCGGTCATCGGGCGCGAGGACGAGATAAAGCGGGTGATGCAGGTGCTCACCCGTCGCACCAAGAACAACCCTGTCATCATCGGCGATGTTGGCGTGGGCAAAACGGCGATTGCGGAAGGGCTGGCTCAAAAGGTGGCTGCCGATGACGTCCCTGAGTCCCTGAGGGGACGCCGCGTTATAGCTCTGGATATGGGATCGCTGGTGGCCGGAAGCAAGTTCCGAGGCGAGTTCGAGGAGCGCCTCAAAGCGGTAATGGACGAGGTTCGTCGCTCTCAGGGGGAGATCATTTTATTCATCGATGAGTTGCACACAGTGGTTGGAGCCGGCGCTGCCGAGGGGGCAATCGATGCTTCCAACATGTTGAAACCGGCTTTGGCGCGGGGCGAGCTGCAATGCATCGGGGCGACCACCCTCGATGAATACCGCGAGCGGATCGAAAAAGATGCCGCCCTGGCCAGGCGATTTCAGCCGGTGTTCCTGGATGAGCCCAGCGTAGAGGCAACCATCGAGATGTTGAAGGGCCTGCGCCCCAAATACGAATCACACCATAAAATCCAGATCACCGATGCTGCCCTTGAAGCGGCCGCCAAGCTCAGTGATCGTTACGTTTCCGATCGTTTCCTCCCCGATAAGGCAATCGACCTCATCGATGAAGCGGCCGCCAAGCTCCGCATCGATTCCGAAAGTTACCCCCCTGCAATCAAAGAGCTGGCGCAAGAGCTGAGGCACCTGACCGATGAAGAGGAATCTGCTTCGCAGAGGAACGACTACGAGAAGGCCGCCACATTGCGGGCAAAGAGATTGGGCATCGAGCAACAGTACCAGGAAAAGAAGGGTAAATGGCTCAAGGAAGAGAAGCTTGACAGGGTTGTGGACGAAGAAGACATCGCCAGGCTTATCGCCAAGTGGACCGGCATTCCGGTTAGCCGCATGCTGGAAGGCGAGGCGAATAAGCTGGTAGATATGGAAGAGCGCATCCATGATCGAGTGGTGGGGCAGGATGAAGCCATAACGGCCATCTCCGATGCCATCAGGCGCGCCCGCGCAGGGCTCAAGGATCCCAGGAGGCCAATTGGCAGCTTCATTTTTCTGGGCCCCACGGGTGTGGGCAAGACAGAACTGGCCCGCGCGCTGGCCGAGTTCCTTTTCGATGAAGAAGAGGCTCTGGTCCGGGTGGATATGTCGGAATACATGGAAAAACACACTGTCTCCCGCCTGATCGGAGCGCCGCCGGGGTACATCGGATATGAGGAAGGGGGCCAGCTCACGGAGCTGGTGCGCCGCCGCCCCTATCGGGTGATCCTGTTCGATGAGATCGAGAAGGCCCATCCCGATGTCTTCAATATCCTGCTGCAAATACTGGAAGACGGGCAATTGACTGATGGGCACGGGCGAACCGTGGATTTCAAGAACACCGTGATCATAATGACCAGCAACCTGGGGAGCCAGGAATTCCAGCGGGGGGCAATCGGCTTCCGCCGCAACAACGAGACCAAGGCTGATCGGCAGCGCCGGGAAAGCGCCGTTGAAGGAGCCCTGAAGCAAACATTCCGCCCTGAATTCCTGAACCGGATCGATGAGATTATCATATTCGATGAACTCACCGAAGATCAGCTACATCAGATCGTCGAACTGATGGTGGGCGAGCTTCAAGAACGCCTCGCAGAGCGGAAATTGACCGTCTCACTCACGCCAGAGGCCAAATCATGGCTGGCCAAGGAAGGATTCGATCCATTATTTGGAGCCCGCCCGCTGCGCCGCACCATCCAGCGCTTTGTGGAAAATCCGCTCTCAAAAAGGATTTTGCAAGGGGAGTTTCAGGAAGGCGACAGCATTCTCGTTGAGGTTGACGACAAGGGCCTCGTTTTCGAAAAAAGCAGATAAGGCAAAGTTGAAGAAAACCAGGATTTGGCTCAAACTGGCATCACAAATTTATACCCCATCCCCTTAACGGCGGTGATCACCTCCAAGCTGATTCCGGCCTCAACTAACTTGCGGCGTAGCCGGGAAACGGCCATTTTTAAGGCGCTGGTCGCTTCATATTCTCCGCCCCAGACCACACTTAGAATATCTTCGCGGGTCAGAGCCTTTCCGGCGTTCCTTGCCAGGTAGGAGAGAAGGTTATACTCAGTTGGGGTGAGGGCAAGTGGCTTTCTATTGACCAGCACCTGGCGGCTGCGAGGATCGATGACAAGATTCCCCAGAATCAGCGGAGAAGCATCAGCCTGGTTATTTGAAGTTCGAATGTGGGAGAGGGCATTTTTAACTCGGCCCAAAAGCTCTATTGGCCTAAATGGTTTAACGATGTAGTCATCAGCGCCCGATTCAAATCCCTTTAGTTCTTCCAGTTCAGTGACGGCCTCTCCGGTAAGGATAATGACCGGCATATCACTGAAATGCCTTATCTGGCGGAGAACCTCAAACCCACTCATATCAGGCAGCCCTATATCCAGGATAACGATATCAGGCGACTCCGTCTCAACCTTTGATATCCCGTCTTCTCCGGTGTTGGCGGATATCATAACAGCCCCAGGCCAGCCAACCTGAAAAGTGGCGGAGATAAGCTCTCTTATCCCTTTGTTATCTTCAATTAGCAACGCTTTCAATATTGGTCTCCTTCTTGGCAGCAGAGCTATTTGATACTACAAAACTGGCGCGGAGCTAACTTTACCTTCTCGATCAGTCTAGGTGAATCCTTAGTTGAGCCACACACTCGGCACAAATCAAGCAATATGGAATATATTACTATCCTTCGATGAACTGGTCAACATAGTGCATAGTTCCTTAATCCGAGGATTCACACCTGTGGCCGAATCTGACCAACGGATTGGGGCTTCAGATAGCCTCCAGCGATACGTGAGCCTCGATGAACTCATCGATTATCTCCCTGGCCGTTGCCATGTCCTTATAAGGCTGGCAGACCACCGCGCTTCTTACAAACTTGGAACCGCTTTTTCCCCGGATATAGGCCGATATCTGGTTTGCCATTTTTTCCTGATACAAGAGCAACACTGGCTTTCCCATGTGGATCATATCGGAAATCTCGCCGCCCACGCCAAGGCTGGGATTGCTGGTTTCAAAGACGCCGGCGTGCGATTCCAGGAGCCAGACGAAGTCGCGGTCGTGAATATAGGTAGGGTCCAAGCAAGCCTCCGCCTCGATAACCCCAGGCTGGGTTTGATGATCGGAGGCAAGTTCGCAGCCGAGGCTTCTGATCAATCCGGGGAACTCTGCCAGTTCCTCCCTCGAAACATGCGGGCACCCTCCCAGCATCGAACAGCCGAAGTATATTATCGGCTTCTCCAGTGGTACCAAACGGACAGCGGATGAGCGGTTTCCGGACATAGACACCTACCTTTCTTTTGAATCACTGATGGTAAAGGCAGAATACGAGATGTTCAAATGAAGAGCGCGGAAGGCGATCAGGTTTTTTTGCCTGGTTAACCGCTTATTACTGCGCGGAAATGGTCTTCAAACCTTCTGCGATCCGTTCAAACTCTTTATTCATCCTGTTGTAACCCATAAAACCGCCCATCGCGCCGCTCATTGCCTTGCTGATTGTCAGACGAGACGTTCGCACATCACCGGCGATTTTGACACGGAATCGATATCTTTTAGCAAAGCCTCCCAGCAAGGCTCGCAAGATACCGTTACCCGTACCATAGATGCCGTCTTCACGGGTTCCTTCTTCCAGTTTGTAGCCTCTTTGGTTAAAGAAAGCGTTTACAGCGGTTGATAAATCGCTGCCATCTACATTCTCAAACATATACAAGGCGGTGTCCTTCCCGTTTCCTTCGTAGGATGTTAACCGAAAACCTGTTGCCAACGTCTGAGGCCTCCTTTCACAAGAGTATCAGGGCCTCCTCCCCGGATATCCTGAATAGCAGTATTATGCCATCAAAAGAGGTTTATTGAAAAGAGGAGCCCTGATGATATTTTACACCAAACAACACCAATATTACTGTGGCATCGACCTGCATGCCCGAACCATGTACCTCTGTATCATCGATCAAAATGTGGTAGCCTGCGCATTTTTTGCATTTCAGCTCCTTGCATCTTATAATAAGTCTCAACATCTACTTGGAAGCAACAGAATGGCCCAAACACTGCAAAACAAAAACCTGGCTACCAAATTCCAGATATTGGCCGAGATAGCGGCTCATCAGCCTAATATCCAGCAGAAGCTTATCGCCCCAAAGATCGGCGTTACGCCTCAGGCCGTCTCTGAATATATCAAGGAATTGCTGAGGGACGGTTTCATAATTTCGGACGGGCGTTCGAGATACACGGTAACCAAGGAAGGCGTGGATTGGGTTCTCCAGATGACCAGAGAACTCCAGGACTACTCCGCTTTTGTGAGAAAGGCAATCACCAACGCCACGGTTTGTGCTGCATTGGCCGAAGATGATATATCCCGGAGCGAAGAGGTAGGACTGCAGATGAAAGACGGCATCCTTTACGCCTCAGCCAGGGTGGGCAAACAGGCAAAGGGTATCTCCGTATCCGATGCACGGGCCGGTGAAGATATCGGCGTTGCCAATATTGAGGGGATTGTGGCCCTAGAGATAGGAAAGATAACCGTGCTGAAGATTCCGGGGATTGAACGGGGCGGATCAGCAAAGACAGATATCAAAAAACTGAGACAGGAAATTTTACCTGATGTGCTGGTTGGAGCTATCGGAATCGAGGCCCTGTCTGCTTTAAAAAAAATCGGTATTGTTCCGCACCACTTTTACGGGGTGAAAGAGGCAGTCGTCGAAGCAGCCTATTCAGGGCTGTCCAGCGCTGTTGTCTGCGTCGATGGCTACCTTTCGTCACTCGTTCAAAAGCTGGAAAACGAAAACCTCGATTACCGGATTGTGGATCTCAGCACCTGCAACGACTGATCTGCCAGGGAACTCACCCAAAAACCTTTTCAACTTCTCCATCCTGAATCCTGCTTGAAACCCTGATACCGATCCATTGACAATCCCTTTACACCCCTTTATAATCAAGTGAGCTTTACTAATAGCAATCTAAATTGTTTAGTATACGTAGAGAAGGAGAATAAAATGCTACATCTGTGGATGAAGTCCGGTATATTGGTAAGTCTTTTGCTGATCTTGGCGCTGTCACTACCGGCAGTATCTCCCACACCGGTCTCAGCTACCGCCTATCCTATCACTCTGACCGATGACCTGGGCAGGCAAGTTACCATCAGTTCACCCCCGCAGCGGATTGTTTCGCTGGCCCCATCCAATACGGAAATCCTTTTCGCGCTGGGCCTTGGAGACAAGATTATCGGCGTGACAGATTACTGTGACTATCCTTCTGAAGCCAGCAGCAAACGAAAGGTAGGAGGACCCTATACGCCGAATCTAGAGACAATACTCGCGCTAAGTCCCGATCTAGTACTGGCGGCGGGAATCACTCCCTCCGCTGTTGTCTCTGCTCTGGAAGATCGGGGCCTCACCGTATTCGGTATTGAGGCCGCTGATTTGAATGACCTGCTCCACGATATCACCACCGTGGGGAGAATAACCAACAGGGAAACCGCGGCAGCCAACCTTGTGAGCAACATGCAAAGCAGGATTAATGCCGTAGCCACACAGACTGCCGGTCTCTCCTCGGATCAAAAACCCCGTACCTTGCACATCATGTATCATAATCCGATATGGACGGCCGGGCAGGGCACCTTTATCAATGATCTTATAGTGAAGGCAGGGGGAACGAATATCTTCGCCGATATTTCCGGCTATCGATCAGTCAGCACCGAGACAGTGATTGACAGAAATCCGCAAGTGATAATCGTAACGTCAATGGGCGGCACCTCATCCGGCACATGGGGCTGGGTAACCGGTTCAGGTTCTCCGCTTAGAGGCACATCAGCATTCCTTAACCACAGAATATATTACGTGGACTCAAATTGGCTCGAACGGCCCGGTCCGCGAATAATTCTTGGCCTGGAAGCCCTGGTCGAAGACCTTCATCCCGGCATCTTCCAACCATCTAACACGACAACCGTGGATCCAATAGAAGAAAGCATCAAGTACGGCTCGCCGGAAGCGGCGGCACAGGTAATCAAGGGATTGGGAATCGATCAGGCGGTGGTGCTGCTGAGCAACGAGGCGAAGGTAACCAGGGAAAGGGCCGGACAGATACTTGATCGACTAGACACGGATAGCAGAACAGAGATAATCATGGCAATGAACGATGATGATCTCACCAGGATATTGCCTGAGGTTACGCCGGAAAAACTCTTTGAGATTCCTGCACAGCAGCTTTTCAGCAAGCTTCCCGGTGTTTCTGCCGAACAATTGACCGGCGAGATTCCACCAGACCTGCCGGCAAACTTGCCGGACCTTGAGGAAAAGGAGATCACTTATACCAGCGCCACTTACCAGGCAAGTGAACTTCAGTCCGGGCAATGGACGGATTTTCTTGGAAAGCTTTCTCCTGCAAGCCAGTTTAGCTCCGGATGCCCCATCACCGGACTCATGATTAAACCTGATACGAATCTAAAGGATGTTCGGGCAACTGTGGAAATGATCTTCTCACCCCCGGTAAATAATCAGCCGCCGGGATATCCCATCGACGGCCTCTATTACAAAATTTCGCTGGATGGCATGACGAATGAAGACATCGAGGCCGCCCGTTTAACCTTTAAGGTCCAGAAGTTTCTCCTGGATTTCACGGATGATCACAAGTGGTCCGTTATGCTCAATCACTGGGACAGCAAATCTCAGAAATGGATATCGATTCCAACTAAAAGGATCGGAGAGGACTATAACTTTGTTTATTACTCGGCAGTCACTTCCGGCTTTTCAATTTACACCATTACCGGCAGCAAGGATATCCCGGAGCAGGAATTTGTGGTCTCCGATCTCACTATCACTCCTGGCAAAGCCGTAACAGGGGAGAAAGTCATCATTGCCGCCGAGGTGACCAATCTCACCGATGAGGCGCAAACTTATCCGGCGTCCCTGTGGATTAACCAGACAGTCGAGCAGGCCAGGGATGTGGAAGTCCCTGCCGGAGGGAAGGCCAGAGTATCATTCACCATGACCAAGCTCAACGCCGGCGAGTATCAGGTAAGGATCGACAGGTTAATGGGGAGCTTCGAAGTTGCGGCAGATACCTCGTCTCCGGAAATTACCTCCTTTTCCCCTGAAGGCCTTGTAGATTCGGCGCATCTAGCTATCAGCGCCGAATACACAGATGAGGGCAGCGGGATCGATCAGACGCAAATAAAGCTTCTCATAGACGGCCAGGATGAGATATCAGGCTCAGATATCTCCGGTTCGAGCATAATCTGCAAGCCGGGCATAAAATTTAAAGCAGGAGCGCACAATGTTGAATTGAGTCTGGCTGACCTTGCCGGAAATAAGGCATCCAAAGCCTGGACGTTTAACCTGAATCCCCGCTTGCCCGGCGAGAAAAACTTCGCCCGAGATCTGGACGGAGATGGTCTTTATGAGGATACAAACGGTGACGGGATATTCGATTCCGATGACTGGGAACTCCTGTTCAAAAACATGGGTGACCCAACTGTTCAGGAGATGGGAAGCTGTTTCGATTTCAACAACGATGGGGCGTGGGATTTCGGCGATGTAGTCCAGCTTTTCCGGGAGAGCGTACCTTCAACCCTCGCCGTGGCCCTGACGAAAACACGGTGTGAGGCAACTCAGTCGGTTTCTCTTCCGATCACTCTTTATAATGCCAGAGATGGTCTCTCCGGATTCGATCTTATGGTATCTGTGGAAGATGGGCAGGTGGCAGAATTTGTTTCAGTTGAGCTTCCCGATTTTGGGATCAGCCGGGTCCTTGGAGAGTTCCCTTGTTCCAAGGTGAGCATCAGGGCAGTCGATCTCAAGAATATCTTCTCTCAGAACAGTGAACAAGCGATTCTGGCCCGGCTTAAGATAAGAGCGATTTCGCCCGGCGAAACGAAGATTAGAATATCTCTTCAAGGGATGTACGATGAAAATGGTAAGCCCATGAATCCCCAAATGATATCAGGGTTGGTGAAGGTGGATTAACCGAGAAAGGGTGTTTGTCAATCGTGATTGAAGCTAAAACCAGTTTTCAGGGCTTGAATCCGATTTCGAATCAAGTCACCCCCGATATATTTGTTCGTCTGGCGGGCATATATGCCCGCCAGACGAACTTTTCTTTGCCTGCGATATACGAGCGCCTACTAGACAGTCACAAATCTGTTCAAGCTATTGCGTCGGCGGAATAAGCTTGCCATCCTTAAACAGCATGATCTGCCCCCTGTTAGTATGCTGACCATTAGGCTTGATGTTGAATGTTCCCCCTGGCGCTTCCCACACGAGGTTGCCGGAGCGGGCTGCCTTCGCTATATCCGCAGGCTTATCCGATCCGGCCAGCTCTATGGCCTTTATGG
>Ga0265296_1002340_pt1 | contig 19320 bp, 30 predicted proteins | sample MunlanPumphouse1_FD_189073 | JGI IMG/M metagenome (GOLD analysis project Ga0265296, IMG submission 189073) | Groundwater microbial communities from a municipal landfill in Southern Ontario, Canada - Pumphouse #1 | ecosystem: Environmental > Aquatic > Deep subsurface > Groundwater | place...
ACGCGACTCTCCTCATTGAGGCGAGCCTTTGTGTTCCGAACCGCCGCCAGTGTGTTCTCGTGATGCGTGGAACTGATGTTTGAGGAGTTAACGTCGCCCGTCTTACGGAGCTCCATAATAACGCGCCGCCGCACCTTGACCATTGTCACGATCGTAGCCCCACTCATTGAGCTCGTCGCCCGACAGCTTCACCTTCATGACCCTGCCTTTGAGGTAGTCAAAGTAAGTGCCCTGCTCCAACAGAGCCCGCTTCCTGCCTCGTCATCGGCTTCGGGTCGTAGTGCACGAATCCCATGCTTTGGGGTTTGGAGGCGTTGTAAAGCGCCGCCAACACATCCGCTTTGTTTAGACCAACCAGACTGATCATAATCAAATTCCTCTCAAAACAGGGACCGAATTGTGGTGTGCAAGCTACAGAGATTTTAGCTGAAAATCAGCCTCATTCTCCATATATTTATCATACACCCAATACGACATCTTGTCAATACCTCTGTCGCGCAATAACTGTATAATGTTTTTGCGTACGCACAATCATTACACACCCTACAAAACGAAAAAACGCCGTTTTTTAGCGTTTAGATTGCTTCGTCGCTACGCTCCTCGCAATGACGATTAGGTATATCTGTCGGCAACGACTGATGCGGCGAATGATTGCGGTTTTATGCGCGGTTCAAAACCATTGCTTTTTATCAGGCCCACAACTTCTTTTATCATTTCTTTTGTTTTGCCAACTTCCCCTACGTCAGCGTGAATATACTGGAACTGGTAATTAAAAGTTGAGGTGGCTTGCCCAAATTCTTTTTCTAAAGTTTCACGCAAAGACAAGGCCAGCTCGCAAGACAAATAAACTTCCTGCAAAATTCTGTTTTTCCAGTTGATATTTGCGAACCTTCTTAAAAAATTATCCGGATAATGCATTTTTTTCAAAAAAAATCGGCCGCCAGCGCCGGTTCTCAAAACAACAATAGCAATTGGAAAAAATGGTTTGTCAGAAGACGGTGAATCGCAGCCAACCACAATATCATAAAAAAACTCAGGCTGTTCCTGAATATAGCTTTTAATTTCTTTTATAACTTCGTCAAAATTTAAATTTCCTTTGCTTGGGCTAAAAAAATGCCCGCTATTTACTATCTCGTCGTACATACTCCCAACATACCACTACTCCGCTGATTTTACAATATTTGCAAATTCTTCGGCATTTAGCGAAGCTCCGCCAACCAGCAATCCGTTTGCCCTAGCTTCTTTTATGTAAGCTCCGGAATTTTCACTTTTTACGCTTCCGCCGTAAAGAATTCTCGTATCTTGTTTAACAAATTTTCTTATAAAATCAATTGACTCCTTTGTTTCCTCAACTGAACAATTATTTCCAGTGCCAATTGCCCACACTGGCTCATAAGCAACGCTAATATTTTCAATATCAACGATGTCTTTTAACCCTTGCTGTATTTGTCTTTGTAAAATCTCATTCTTTTTTCCAACATCTCTTTCTTCTGCTGTTTCTCCTATACAAAAAATAATTTTAAGTCCTGCCGTCAGCGCCTTTATTATTTTTTTGTTCACTGTTTCATCCGTTTCGCCAAAATATTTTCTACGTTCCGAATGACCGATTATCACATATTCAACTCCCAAATCTTTTAGCATTGCCGGAGAAATTTCACCAGTAAATGCTCCCTTTTCTTCATAAAAAATATTCTGCGCTCCAAGCGCTAAACCTTTTAACAAAGGTAAAAAAACAAACGGCGGGCAAACAACAACTTCCGCAGTTGTATCTTTTACGCCTTTTTTAATTCTCTCAAAAATATCCTCCGCTTTATTTTTACTTGTTGGATTTAATTTCCAATTCGCCGCAATTAAATTTTTCATAATTAAAATGTATTTTATTTAAGTATCATTATTTTATAATATTATCACAACAAAAAATAATAACAAATAGAGATATAAAGATAGTTGAGATACTGGTAGCGTTTTTGTCGTTCGACAAAAACGCTACCACCAATTATTAGCCCAATTTAAATTTAATTTTTAAGCGCTCTTCATTATCAATAAAATCCGCCAAAATAAATCGAACATATTTTTCTAATTTAAACAGCTTAACCAGCGCCGCCACTTCTCTTTGACAATCGTACGGATAAACAAACAAACTTTTTTGAAGCTCATAAAATCCGCCCGACTTAAATCTATACCTTAACGCGTTTCTTCCCTTTCTGTATTCTTCTGGAATATCAAAAGCAAATATTCTCCATTTTCCATCCCACTTTTCTCTCCTGTTTTCGAGCCTCCTAAAAATGATATTTAGCGCCCTCAGCATTCCTTTTTCAGTAAGGGAAACAAGCACCGATCCATCGTAATTTTCTTTTTTCTTTATAAATTTCTGTTTATTTAAATCTCTAATTCCATTTTTTATTTTATTCGGACTGACCTCATTTTTCCAATGATCAAAATATTCCGAAATCCAGAGCCCTTTTTTTGCTCTATAACTAAAACCATAATCAATAGAGTCGTATAAATTCAATAAAATTTCCTCAATTACAGAATTCTTCATTATAATTCTTTATTATTATTTTAATTATACTACGAATCATACTGGTAGCAAATTTGTCGATCGACAAAAACGCTACCAATAAAAAAGCCCTGTTCGAACGAATTGTCCGAACAGGGTTGATGTGGAGGCGGAATCACTTTTTGAACTGCTCTACTTGTGCCCGATATAAGTGTTGCTCAGCATCGGACAACTCTTGTCCCCAGGTTGGCGATATCTTTCCGCCATCCATGGTGAATTGTGGCGGCATGTGGGTTGAGTCATACAAGCAGTAAAACGATTCCTGTTCGTCTGCGCCCTCTATGTGCCGGCGAACAAAGTGAAGTTCCAACCGATCGATGTGGCGCATCCAGCTGGCATGCTCGTAATCGCCATCGGGGAGATCTTCGACGCGCCTAATGTTAAGGATACGCGCGATTTGCTCCCACGACTCAATTTTTTTCCTAGCCGCAGCGATGTGGACAAATGCCGCTGCCAAAGCTATGGCGAGGCAAACAAGAAGCATGCTGGCAAACAACATAAACGCCTCCGTTTCTGTTTTAAAAAACTGCCGAGATGGAAGAGTCCAACTCTAAAAAACAGTTTCTAGGTGTGCTGATTTGAGAATAATACTTTTTTATAATTCAGTCAATATGCGGGCGCCGAATTTTGTGACTGCGATTGTGTGTTCAAAGTGGGCCGATAAAGAGTTGTCTTTTGTGGCAAGGCCGTAGCCATCTACGGATTTTTTTAAATTATAATCCCCTGCTGTGACCATTGGCTCTATACAAATTACCATGCCTTCTTTTAAGGTTTCGCCTCCGCGCCTTTTGCCAAAATTCGGGATTTTTGGATCTTCGTGAAGTTCTTTTCCAATTCCATGACCGCACAAACTTCTTACAACTCCAAATCCCTGGCTCTCAACAAGCCTCTGAATTGTGTTTCCAATATCGCCTATTGTGTTTCCGGGTTTTACTTTTTTAATTCCAAGCCTTAAAGATTTTTTTGTAACATTAATTAATCTTTTTGCCTCAAAAGATACTTTACCGACCGGGACAGTTATTGCCATATCTGAATAGTATCCTTTATACAAAACTCCTAAATCCAAACCGATAATATCTCCGTCTTTTAAAACATATTTTGATGGATATCCGTGCACAATATTTTCATTTATTGAAGCGCACAAAGAATAAGGAAAGCCCTCGTGCCCCTTAAAAGCGGGCTTCGCCCCCTGAGACAAAACAAGGGCCTCTGCGGCCATGTCTAATTCCAAAGTAGTAATTCCGGGCTTAACTATTTTTTCAATTCCCCTTAGGGCTGTTGCCAGAATTCTTCCGGCCTCTCTCATTATTTTAATTTCCTCTTCTGATTTTATAGATATCATTTAATAGCTTCTACAATATCTTTATGAACATCTGCAACAGATTGTTCGCCATTTACTTTGTGCAAATGCAAACCCTGCTTCTCAATAACTTCTGTTACGGGAAAAGTTTGCTCTTTAAAAACTTCCAAACGTTTTTTTATTGTTTCAGAATCATCTAATCCTTTTCTTTTTACTAAATCTGAACCGTCTAAAGGACATTTTGTTAATTTTTCGGTTTCTTTGCTAAATAAAATTGAGTGGCGGATTAATTCGCAAATTCTTCTGTGAGAATTTCTAAAAATTGTAGTTTCTGCCGTTATTCCAATTAATACAAACTTTATATTTTCTTCGCCATAGAGTTCTTTCAAAAGCGGAATTTCTCTTTCTGCTTCATAAATAGTTCTCGGAGAGCCAGAAAAAATAATCGATTTGCCTTCTTTTGATAATTCTTTTATTTTTTCAACCATTAAAAAAACGACGAAAGGCGGGCTATTTAACAAACCTGCCTCCCAGCGTTTTTTTTCGTCTGCTATTTTATAGTCAGTTCCTTCAATGCTAAATACTTTTTCTGGCGGATTATCTGCAAAACTTGCTTCTATAATTTTACTTGATTCAAAATGGTAGTATCCTAATTTTTCGGCCAAAAGTTCTGCTTGAGTTCCTTTTCCAGCTCCTGGAGGGCCGAATAAAATAATTACTTGCTTCATAATTATAGAACCGCTTATTACATAGCTGTAATTCTGCGGAATTAAATAAAAATTTAAAAATTTAGAAGGTGTCGTATTCGCGCATTTGCAACTGCGAATTAATCTGGCGCATAGTATCTAAAACGACCGAGACCACAATCAAGAGAGATGTTCCGCCGATTAAAAATGTAAAACTAGTTACTCCTGTCGCTCCTGCGATAACTGACGGTAAAACAGCAATCAATCCTAAAAATATAGCGCCGGTAAACAAAACTCTATTTAATATGTGTTTCAAAAAAATAGTAGTGGAAGTTCCGGGCCTTACGCCAGGGATAAATCCGCCCATTTTTTGCAAATTTTCTGAAATTGTTTTTGGGTCAAAAGTGACCGCAGTGTAAAAATAAGTAAACAAAATAACCAATAAAAAGTATAGCACTCCGTTCACCCAAACATTCTTGAAAAACACGCCGGCAGCCGAGGCGGCTGTTCCCACAAATCCGGGGACTCCGCCAAAAAAACTGGCAATCATTCCAGGAAATAAAAGAATTGATAAAGCAAAAATGATAGGAATAACTCCTGCCGGATTAACACTTAGGGGCAAATATGTTGAAGACCCGCCATACATTTTGTTTCCCCTGACTCTTTTTGCATATGAAACCGGAATATTTCTGCGGGCCTCGGTAATTAAAACCACGCCGGCTATAATAACTACTGACAACGCAAAAAATAAAAAATATGAAGGGATTTTTGATGGGTCCCATACAACAAATGTCTGAAAAATATTAATTGGAAGCTGCGCCACTATTCCAGCAAAAATTAAAAGTGAAATTCCGTTTCCCATTCCCTGCTCAGAAATAATTTCGCCAAGCCACATCATAAACATAGCGCCGGCTGCAATCGTCAGAATGGAACTTAAAAGAATTAACGGCGGAAGGCCGGCAATTACTCCTTGGCGCTGAAATAGTGTCAGCATCCCGTAGCCTTCAAACATGGCCAGAGGGATGGTTAATAATCTTGAATATTGGTTGAATTTTTGCCTGCCAGCTTCGCCCTCTTCCTTATACATTCTCTCTAAAGCAGGAAAAATCATTGTTAACAACTGCAAAATAATCGTAGCTGTAATGTACGGCCCCAGTGCCAGCAAAACAATGGAAAAATTACTTAAAGCTCCGCCTGAAAATATATTCAAAAGGCCAAAAACCTGATTTTCAGCAAAAAATTTCTTAAAGTTTTCTACTCCAATTCCGGGAATCGGAACATTGGCAGCTATCCTGAACACAACAAAAAGAAAAAGTACAATAAGAAATTTATTCCTAAGCTCTTTGTTTTTAAATAAAAATAATATTTTATCGTACCACATGATTTTCGAGCGAAGCGAGGAAATCACCCCGAGCCCGCAGGCGAGGGATTACCTTGTTTTAATTTTTAATTTTTAAAAACCTATTTTGTAAATTTGAAAGTGGAAACAATTTGATTTATTAAATCAGGGATCTGCTCTGGTTTTGAAATTTCTCTGTGGCTTCTTGTATACGTTATTTCGTAACAAACATCACCGTTCACGATCCTATAAACATCGTTATACCAACAACCTGAGGACATACCGCAAAATTTGCCGATAAAATCAGGATAATTTATATAATGATAAAAATTTATATTATTTATATTTTTAAGATCTTTATAATTATAAAAACCTTTTATACTTTCATCGTTTTTATCAACAATACAGTTTATGGTTCTGTTTGAAAGCGATGAATTATCCCATCCATCATTTATTTTTTTCAATTTTGATACAAATATCGAACCAGCAATTCCATTTATATCAATTTGAATTCCTTGAAGTATAGGACTAAGTTTGGCGGGATTAGAATATTTTATTTCAAACCCATATTGAGTATTTGTATAAGTTTTCCAGCCGGCGGTGCCGGAATTTTGATTCTGTTGCTTTTGAAAATTGGGGGTTGGTTGGACATTGATTGTTGGGGTTTGAGATTTCGCGAAATATTCATATGCAAAAACTCCGCCGAAAGCAATAATTGCTACGGCGATAATAATTATGATTCCGACTAAAGTAGAAATTCCTTTTTGCCTGCACTGAATTTTACTGAAGTGTTTTTGCATATTTTTTGTCATTGCGAGCCACAGCGAAGCAATCTCTTCAATGTTTAGATTGCTTCGTCGCTACGCTCCTCGCAATGACGAATAATTTTAATTTATTTTATACTCCCTCCGGCTTTTTCAATTGCCTCTTTTGCTGATTTAGACACCTTGCAATTTTCAATAGTTAATTGTTTTGTAAGTTTTCCAGAACCCAATATTTTAATTTCCGGAGCCTTTCCCTTTATCATACGAACAATTCCACTTTTAATCAAATTTTCGGGATTGATTATATCCCCTGTTTTAAAATTATTTTCTAAAGTTTCAAGATTCACTGCAACTGAATAATCTTTCAAAACAAATCTTCTGTATCCTCTTAATTTTGGATACCTCTTAATTAATTCCCTGATTATTGGCGCCATTTTCCTGCCGGCTCTTGAGCTTTGTCCCTTATTTCCTTTTCCAGAATAAGTTCCTTTCTTTCCGCCCCTGCCGATTCTCTTTTTTCCTTTAGATTTATGTTTTGGCTTTAATTCGTGAAGTTGCATGATTTATGAATGAAATGAATAAATCACCCTGAGCCCGCAGGCGAAGGGTTACCTAATTCTTTGCCTTTAATTTCTTTAGGGCTTCCATTGTAGCAATAGCATTGTTAAGCTTGTTTTTTGAACCAGAAAGTATTTTTGAGGAAATATTCTTAATTCCAGCCAAATCGCAGATGGTTCTTACGGCTCCTCCGGCAACCAAACCTCTTCCTTTTTTTTGGGGTTTCAACAAAATTCTTGCAGGTCCAACTTTTGCCTCAACCTGATAAGGAATGGTTCCCTCTTTAATTACAACGTTGACTAAATTTTTTTTAGCTCTTCTTGTAGCTTTCTCAATGGCCTGAGAAACATCTTTTCCTTTATCTATCCCAATACCAACCTTGCCTTTTTTATCTCCAGCGACCACAACTGCTCGAAAACTCATTCTTTTGCCTCCGCCCGTCACCCTTGTAACTCTGGCCAGGTCTAAAAGTTTTGATTCAAATTCGTCTTTTTGCCTATCTCGGCCAACGCCGGCGCGACCAAAACTAGGCCTTCTGTTTTGATTAAAGCCAGTGTTTCTTTGACCTTGCCCAAAACCTCTGCGCGGAGCTGCCGGCTCGCCGGTAGGAATTGGTATAAAACCATCGTTTGTTTTTCTTGCCCCGTTGGAAGCTAATGGCTTTCCTGCGGGGTTTTCTTCTTTTTTTATTTCTTCTGCCATAATAATTTGAATTTAGAATTTAAGTCCACCTTCCCTGGCTCCCTCGGCCAATGCTTTTATTCTGCCGTGAAAAATAACTCCGCCTCTGTCAAAAACAATCCTTTCAATTTTCTTTTCGGCGCATTTTTTGGCAATCAATTTTCCCACTTCTTTTGCAGCATCAGACTTTGTTAATTTTGCTTTTTTGATATCTTTATCTGAAACTGATAATAAAACTTTTGCCTTGTCATCGTCAACCAACTGAGCATAAATGTGCTGGTTAGACCTGAAAACAAACAGCCTTGGCCTATCTTTTGTGCCGCGCATAGCCATTCTTATTTTTTTATGCCTTCTTTGTCTTTTTTCTTTTTTTGTTGTCATGTGATTTATGAACGAAGTGAATAAATCATCCCGAGCTTTAAGCGAGGGATTACTTTACTTTTTGGCTGCCACTACTTTTTTGCCTTCTTTTCTCCTAATTTTTTCGCCCTGATATTTTATTCCTTTTCCTTTATATGGTTCAGCTTTTTTGGCTTTTCTTACCAGCGAGGCAACATGCCCAACCAGCTCTTTATTTATGCCTGAAACCGTAATAACGTTTTTCTCCACTAAAAAATTAATGCCTTCCGGTTTTTTTATTTTAACGGGATTTGTAAAACCGACATTTAAAGTTAAACCGTCGCCCTCCGCCACAGCCTTAAAACCAACCCCTTCTATTTCCAACTTTTTCTCAAATCCTTTGCTCACTCCCTGAACCATATTAGCAATTAAAGCCCTATACAATCCCCAAAGCCCCTTTTGTTTGCCGTGCCTGCCGGCAGGCAGGTTTGATGTGATTTCTTCTTTTACGGAAACCAAAATCTGCGCATCATTTATTTCTGCTTTGATGTCTTTATGGATTGTAATTTTCAATTCTCCTTTGGGTCCGGAAATCTTCAAATCTTGTCCACTAATTTCTGCTTTAACGCCCTCTGGAATTTCAATTGGTTTTTTTCCTATTCTTGACATAATTTTTTATTTTTAGCGTAGCGATATTTACCAAATTTCTAACAAAACTTCTCCCCCTAATTTTTGCTTTCTCGCTTCTTTGTTTGTCATTAATCCCCTTGGTGTTGAAACTACTGATATTCCGTATCCTCCGCGGACTCTTTTTATTTCTGACCACTTTCCATAAATTCTCTGGCCTTGTTTTGAAATTCTTCTTAATCCGGAAATTGCAGAAACGCCGTTGTCGTATTTTAAAACAATCTTCATTATTTTATTTTTTCCTTTGGCGGCTTTTTTTACTTCTCCAACAAAACCCTCCTGCATTAAAACTTTTGCAATTTCATATTTTAAGTTTGAAAAAGAAATTGAAACATCGGGCTTTTGAACAGCCCCTGCATTCCTTATTTGATTTAACATATCTGTTATTGGATCTAACATGTTTTTATTTTTTTATTTCCGCGCTATATTACCAACTTGATTTTTTTACTCCCGGGATTTCTCCTTTATTTGCTAACTCTCTAAAGCATATTCTACAAAGCCCGAATTTCCTCATAAAACCATGCCTTCTCCCGCACTTAAAACAGCGCCGAATTTTCCTGGAAGAATATTTCGGTTTCATTTTTGCTTTTATTTCTTGTGATTTTTTTGCCATGATTTACGAACGAAGTGAGTAAATCACCCTGACATTCAATTTGAATGGAAGGGTAACTTTTTCTTTTATTTTGTTTCCCGCATTGGAAATCCCATTAATTTATATAATTTCAATCCTTCCTCTTTGCTTTTTGCATTTGTCACAACTGTAATTTCCAATCCAAAAATAGTTTTTTCTTTTTCAGTAAAAATTTCCGGAAAAGAAATATGCTCCCTAAATCCTATATTTAAATTCCCCCTCTTGTCAATTATCTTTGGATCAAGCCCCTTAAAATCTCTGGACCTTGGCAAAGACAAATAAATCAATCTTTCCAAAAAATCCCACATTCTGCCTTTTCTTAATGTAACCATTGCGGCAATCTCCAAACCTTCTCTTAATTTAAATCCGGCAATTGATTTTTTAGACTTTACCAGTTTTGTTTTTTGTCCTGCGATCAAGGACAAATCCTGCATAATTAAATTTTGTATTTTTTCGCGCTCTCCTGATGTTTTGCTTGCAACCTCTTTGCCAAAAGAACTATTCAATACAACTTTTTTTATACTAGGAACAGCCATCGGATTTTTATATCCAAATTTTTTCATCATTTCGGGTACAACTTCCTTTTTGTATTTATCTTTTAATTTTTCCATGTGATGTTATTTATATCTCTTGTAAACATTTTTTGCAAACTCTGATTTTTTTATCACTTTCAACTTTATATCCAACCCTTACCGCTTTTCCGCATTTTGGGCAAATAATTTTAACATTAGAAACATCCAATACTGCCGGCACGTCAACAATCTGGCCCTTCTCGCCCTGTTTTTTGGGCCTTACGTGTTTCTTTCTTAGGTTAATTCCTTCTACTAAAATACTTGCCTCTTTAGGAAGAGCTCTAAATACTTTTCCTGTCCTGCCTTTATCTTTGCCTGATATTATTAAAACTGTATCGCCTTTTTTTATTTTCATGATTTTTGAACGAAGTGAATAAAATCACCCTGAGCCACGCTTCAGCGAGGCGTAGGGTTTCCTATAATAATTCTGCTGCCATCATGGCAATTTTGTCAAAACCTTTGTCTTTTAATTCTTTTGCTATGGGACCTAAAATCCTACTTCCTTTCGGCGCCTTTCCGTCTCCTAATATTACGGCTGCGTTATCGTCAAAACGTATGTAAGAACCGTCAGCTCTCTTAAACTCTTTCCTCTGCCTGACAATTACTGCTTTTACTTTTTCGTGTTTTTTAACCAATTTTCTTGGTTCTGCTTTTTTCACAACTGCGACAATAATATCTCCTAATTGAGCGTATCTTCTACGTGTTCCTCCGGGCACGTTAATACATTGGATAATTTTTGCTCCAGTATTATCTGCGACTTTTAACATTGACCTTAATTGAATCATAATAATTATTGAACTCGTTTACACTCGTCCAACTACTTTCCACTTTTTATCTTTTGAAATAGGGTTTGTTTCTTCAATAACAACCGTGTCTCCAATGTGAAATTCGCCCTTCTCATCGTGGGCTTTATATTTTTTGTGGATTTTATATCTCCTCTTATATTTAGGATGTTCTTTTATTCTCTCAACCTGCACAACCACGGTTTTTTGCATCTTGTCAGAAACCACTTTACCTGTTAATTTTCTTTTTGACATGAATTTGTGAGCGTAGCGAATAAATTCATCCTGAGCCCCGCGAAGCGGGGCGAAGGATTACCTTATTGCTTTTGTTCTTTCAAAACAGTTAATATTCTGGCTATCTCTTTCTTTGTATTATTTATCTCTTTGACATTTTTTAATTTGTTAGAAGAAAACTTGAACCTTATGTCGTTCAATTTTTTTCTTAGATCCAAAACAATTTTTTCTAGTTCTTTTTTGTCTCTTTTTCTTAATTCTGCAGCTTTCATGTTTTATTCTTATCTTTTTATAAATTTTGTTTTAAGAAAATTTATCTCTTGATAAATTTTGTTTTAATCGGCAATTTATTAGCAGCTCCTTCAAGAGCTTCTTTTGCCATTTCTTCTTTTATGCCATCTAATTCAAAAATAATTCTGCCTGGTTTTATCGGATAAACGTAATGGTCAACTCCGCCTTTTCCTCCGCCCATTCCGACTTCAGCCCCCTTAAAGGTTACCGGTTTGTCCGGAAAAACCCTGATCCAAAGCTTTCCCCCTTTTTTAAGATATCTTATTATATGACGCCTTGCAGCCTCCAACTGCCTTGCTGTGAGCCACTTTGTTCCCAAAGACTTCAAACCAAAGCTTCCAAAATTAAGCTCTGTAGCTCTTGTTTCAATTCCTTTGGTCACTCCTCTGTGCCACTTTCTGTGTTTAACTTTTTTTGGCATTAATATTCCCATGGTATTTTTGTTTAATCAAATTTTTCTCCTTTATATATCCAGACCTTAACTCCAATTGCCCCGTATGTGCAGTGCGCTTCGGTCTGCGAATAATCAATATCAGCTCTAATTGTGTTTCTTGGTAATCTGCCCTGCCTTAGCCATTCTTTTCTTGCAATTTCAATTCCATTTAAACGGCCCGAAACCTCTACTCTTATGCCTTTTACTTCTCTGTTTGACATTACTCTTTCAATTGTTTTTTTCAAAACCTGCCTGAATGGAATTCTTTTTTCAATTTGCTGGGCGGCCATTTGGGCCACCAAAGGGGCCGAAATCCACGGATTTTTTATTTCCCTTATCTCTATTTTTATTTCCCTTTTTTCCGCACTGGTTAAACGGCTTCTTCTCTTGTTTTCTTGTATCTTTTTTTCTATTGTTTTTTTCAAAACCTCAACGCCCTCTCCGCCTCTTCCTATAATCAAACCCGGCCGCGCGGTATCAATAATAATATTTAATTTATTGACTGAATGTTCAATTTCAATATTGGCAACTGAAGCCTCATACAATTTTTTTCTCAAAAAGTCTTTTATTAAAAAATCTTCCTCAAGGAACTGGGGCATTTTTCTGCCATAAAAACCGCGAACATTCCAATCCTCTATTCCTTTTATTCTAAATGATTTTGGGTGAACCTTGTGAGACATTTTTTTGGTTTTTTATTACTTTTTTTAGTTTTTTTATTTTCTCAATTTTTGGTTCTTCATTTTTTTTGACTTCCGTCGGGTTTAGTTCTGATAATACTAATGTTATATGAGAGGTCTTTTTTTGTATAGGGTATGCTCTCCCGCGCGACATAGGATGCCATCTTTTTAATTTCGGACCTTCATCTGCAAAAATCTTTGAAATATATAAATTTGATTCGTTTAATCTAAGGTCGTGGGTGGCCGAAGCAATAGCTGAATTTAAAAGTTTCAAAACATTTCCTGCTGATTTATTCACTGTAAACGAAAGGATTGTTTGAGCTTGCAAGACTTTTTTTCCCCTCACCAAATCAATAACTTGTCTTACTTTCCTTGGCGCCGTTCTTAGGTTGTTTAATTCTACTTTAATTTCCATAATTATTTGTCATTCCCGACCTGATCGGGAATCTATAACATTGTTTATTGTTTGAACTCTGGATTCCCGCTTTCGCGGGAATGACACTAATTTCTACTTTTTAGCTGCGGGTTTTACTACAGTTTCTACTTTTACCGCTTCTTTTTGCTCTGCGCCGGCTTCTATTTCTCTTTGCATTCTGCCTCCGTGCCTTACAAATTTTGTAGTCGGGGAAAATTCTCCAAGCTTGTGGCCCACCATATCCTCTGAAACATAAACAGGCACAAATTCTTTTCCGTTGTGAACCCCAAAAGTATGTCCTACCATTTCGGGCGAAATTGTAGAATATCTTGCCCAGGTTTTAATGATAACCTTTTCATCTCTCCTTAACTTCAGCACTTTTTCCAGCAGTTTTGGGTCAACGTATGGACCTTTTTTTAAACTTCTGCTCATGTTTATTTCTTTCTCCTGCTAATGATTAATTTATTTGACCATTTATTTCTTTTTCTTGTTTTTACTCCTAAAGCATGTTTTCCCCAAGGTGTTTTGGGGTATTTCAATCCAATAGGCTGTCTTCCCTCGCCTCCTCCGTGCGGATGATCAACAGGATTCATAGCCGAACCTCTAACGTGCGGGCGTCTCCCTTTTAATCTTGATTTTCCGGCTTTTCCAATCGTATAAAATCTGTTTTCCGGATTTGAAACCATTCCGATTGAAGCAAAACATTCGCCGCTAAATTTTCTAATTTCTGTTGACGGCATTTTCAGGTTTGTATAAACTTGTTCCTGGGCTAAAACCTGAGCCGAAGTTCCAGCTCCTCTCACAACCTTTCCTCCCTTTCCAGGCTCTAATTCTATATTATAAACCATTGTTCCGACTGGTATATTTTTTAACTGTGTTCTATTTCCCGGAGTCAACGGCGCTTTTGCCGAAAAAATAATCTCATCATTAACTTTTAATCCCTGCGGGGCTATAATATATTGCCTTTGTGGAACTTGCCCTGAGGAGCGAAGCGACGAAGGGTACTCTATTAAAGCAATAAAAGCTGTTCTGTTGGGATCGTATTCTAAAGCTATGACTTTCGCGGGCGAATCCATTTTTGTTTGCGCAAATTCAATAATTCTGTAAAGTTTTTTTACTCCGCCCCCTTTATGTCTTACGGTAATTCTTCCGGAGTTTCCTCTGCCAACATTTCTCTTCACGTATTTTAAAAGGCTTTTCTCTGCTTTTTTCTTAGTGAGTTGAGAAAAATCTATCCCTGTCATTCCCCTTCTTGATGGTGTTGTTGGCTTATAAATCTTCATAATATCTCTATTTTTTGGCCTTCTGCAATTTTTACAACTGCTTTTGTATGGCCCTTTTTAAAACCTTGCGTCTTTCCAATCCTTCTTTTTTTAGCCGGAATTTTTATTATATTTACGGACAAAACATTTACTCCATAAATGCCTTCCACTGATTTTTTTATCTCTGTTTTGTTTGAATTAGCAACAACCTTAAAAACATATTGGTTGCTTTCCGCTAAATTTGTCGCTTTTTCGGAAATATGCGGCTCTTTTACTATTTCGTAGGAAAAACCTGAGTGCCTTTTTTTGGCGCTTACCGGTTTTTGCGTTTCCCCGCCCAAACTCGCCTTCGGCGAGATTGTGGCGGGCCCGTCAAAATGCGCTTTGCGCTTTTGTCGGGCTTTTTTTATTTTTAAAAAATCAAATAAAGCCATATTATTTAGTAAAAGTCTCTTTTATTGTTTTAATGCTGTCTTTTGTCATTAACAAGTATTTATATGTCATTAAATCTACAATATTCAAATTTCTTGCCTCTGAAATTCCAGTTTTTTTAATATTCCTGGCTGATAAAAATGCGTTTTTATCGTATTTTGGCAAAGCAATCAACAAACTTTGTCCTTTGCATGGAAGTTTTGACAATGATTTTGCCACTTCCTTTGTTGCGGGCGCAACCATTTCTAATTTATCTAAAACAACAATCTGTTTATTTTTTGCTTTTTCCGAAAGCACCATAAATAAGGCTTTTCTTCTCATTTTTTTAGGAACCTCTCTTTCATAAATCTTGTCATTTCTTGGACCAAAAGTAACTCCTCCGCCCCTCCACAACGGAGACCTTATTGATCCATGCCTCGCCCTGCCTGTTCCTTTTTGCCTCCATGGTTTTTTTCCACCTCCTCTCACCTCTCCTCTGTTTTTTGTGTGGGCTGAAATCTGCCTTTTATTTCCCATTTGCGAAACAACAATCTGGTGAACCAAATCAGCATTGAGCTTTACCTCAAAAATTTCCTTTGGCAAAACAACCTCTCCCTCCTCTTTTCCTTCTTTATTGTAAACTGGATATTTCATATTAAGATCTAATTTCAAGCAGCCCGCCCTTGTTGCCTGGCACAGCTCCCCTAATGATTAATAAATTATTTTCTTTGTCTATTTTTTCAATTTTCAAATTTTTAACTGATATTCTTTCATATCCCATTCGGCCCGGCATTTTTCTTCCTTTTATAACATGCTGAGGAAATCGGCTGCCAGTGGATCCGATTGTCCTGTGCTCGTGTTTAACTCCGTGGGTGGCATTTCTGCCTGAAAAACCGTGTCTTTTTACTCCGCCCTGAAAGCCTTTTCCCTTAGACATTCCTGAAACTTTAACTTTTTCTCCTTCAACAAAGGCAGACACATTAATTTCATCGCCAACGTTGAGGGACAGTCTCTCCCCTGTCCCTCCCCTGTCCCTTGCTTCTTTTATGTTTTTATATTCCTTGCCCTTCATTGTTTTTTTTATCTTAGACTTTTTTTCTATCTTCCTAAAACCGATTTGAAGAGATTCATATCCTTCCTTCTCTTTTGTTTTTTTCTGCAAGACAACGCAAGGGCCGGCCAAAACTAAAGTAACCGGTACCATTTTACCGTCTTTATTAAACATTTGGGACATTCCTATCTTTTGGCCTAAAATATATTTCATTTTTACTTCTTCTTAATGAAAAACTGGGCAATTGCCCAGCATTTCTGGCAACGTTGTTACCTCGCTCAAAGCCATAGGCATTGTGGCGGGAAGTTAACTATTGCGATAATAATTTAGTTTATTATATTTTGATTGTAATGTCAACCCCAGAAGGCAAGTTTAAATCCCGCAACGCTTCTATTATATCTGCATTCGGACTGATAATATCAATAATTCTTTTGTGGACTCTCATCTCAAATTGCTCTCTTGCGTCCTTGTGCACAAAAGTTGATCTGTTCACTGTGAACTTTAATATCTCTGTTGGCAAGGGAACAGGCCCCACAACTTCAGCTCCATAGCGGTTTGCAATATCAATTATCTGGCGGGCTGAATTGTCAATTATTTTGTGATCGTAGGCTTTCAGCTTTATTCTAAGCTTCTGCCTCGTTTCTGGGGCATCTTTGGCAATTTTTTCTTCCGGCTCTTGCCTTTTCTTGACTGTCTTCTTTTTTGTGGTTGTTTTTTTAACGGGCACTTTACTTTATAATTTTAGTTACTACTCCTGCTCCAACTGTTTTGCCTCCTTCTCTAATTGCAAAATTTGTTTTTTCTTCCAAGGCGACTGGAGCAATTAATTTAATCTTCAAATTAGCTGTGTCTCCTGGCATTACCATTTCTGTTCCTTCTGGCAAAGTTACGTCTCCGGTAATATCGGATGTTCTGATATAAAGCTGAGGCTTGTATCCTGTGAAAAATGGCGTGTGCCTTCCGCCTTCTTCTTTTGACAAAACATAGACTTCTCCTTCAAATTCGGTGTGAGGAGTGATAGATCCTGGTTTGCAAATTACCTGGCCTCTTTCAATATCTTCCTTTTTTAAGCCTCTTAACAAAATTCCAACGTTGTCGCCGGCTCTTCCTTCGTCAAGCGATTTCTGGAACATTTCAACCGAAACAACAACTGTTTTTTGCGTTGGCCTGATACCGATTATTTCAACCTCTCCGTTTGGTTTTATAACTCCTCTTTCAATTCTTCCGGTAGCAACTGTTCCCCTTCCTTCAATTGAAAATACGTCTTCAATTGCCATTGCAAATGGTTTGTCTAATTCTCTGGCGGGCTCTGGAATAAAATTATCAACGGCGTCCATTAATTCAATAATTGGCTTTACTGCTGGATCGTCAATTGATGTGGCATCTAAAGCCTTCAAAGCTGAACCTCTTATGATAGGAGTTTCGTCTCCGGGATATTTGTTTTTCTTTAGAAGCTCTCTGACCTCAGATTCAACTAAATCCAAAATTTCAGGGTCATCAACCATGTCGCATTTGTTCATAAACACAACCAAGCTTGGCAATCCAACTTGTCTTGCAAGTAAAATGTGCTCTTTGGTTTGGGGCATTGGGCCATCTGGGGCAGAAACCAATAAAATTCCGCCGTCCATTTGAGCGGCTCCCGTAATCATATTTTTAATATAGTCAGCATGTCCGGGGCAGTCAATTAAAGCATAGTGCCTTTTTGGAGTTTCACATTCTAAGTGCGTAATAGAAATTGTTACTCCTCTTGCCTTTTCTTCAGGCGAAGCGTCAATTTGGTCAACGTTTTTGTCTGAAGACTTAAAACCGCGCAATTTTGAAATTTTCATAATTGCGGCTGACAATGTGGTTTTTCCATGGTCTACGTGGCCAATGGTACCAATGTTTACGTGAGGTTTAGACCTCTCAAATTTTTCTGTGGACATTTTATGTAACGCGATACTAATATACTAATTTCATACCAATTATACTAATAACGAATTCGTATCATTGGTATGCGCATTCGTATTATTGGTATCGCTTTTATATTTTATTATCTTATTATATTATTCTGCAATAGTCAAGAGTTTTTAGACAGTTGCGGTGTCCGACATCGCAAACCTTGACTATTTTACTAATTTGATTATACTATATTTATTGTTCTCTAACAAGTCAATCAAACCCTTTTCTCTTTTCTGGGGAGAACCGCCGTGAAACTGGAAAGTAGTTACAGGTATTATGCGCCGTCTGGATCTCAGGAGATTGTGGACTTCGCGAACAAAAACGAGGAAGGGTGGCAATTAGTCTCCGTTTGCCAAGCCATTGAACCTCTCGGCAAATATGGAGGTGCTGAGTGCTTAGCTGCATTCTTCACGCGGGAAATTCCCGACTCGCCGGCAAAACCCAAGACATCGCCGTGCCCCGCAGAAATGGACGAATTTGTATAAACGGAGTCCCAGACTCCGCCATTCCCCAACCAGGCCTGAGTAAGTATGTATAGACTTCCGATGTCTATCCAACTTGCCCGGGCATTTTTTTACAATATTTTAAACATTTTAGCTTACACGATTTTCTACGATCGTAGGAATTCGTGTATGCTCGTTTTTAAATTTCAATCTTTATTTTTTGCTATTGGTTTTATACCTAAATCCCGACAAATCTTTTTAGCCAAATCGTCATCTAATTCATTATGCCTTGGAACGGTAGAAGACCTTCTCGTCAAGGGATTAAAAAAGACGCTGTGCTTCGCGCCCTCCCTGATGAATACACACCTATTTTCAAAAAGATACCCTATAAAATTTCTTCGTTTCATTCTATTCAGTACAAATAGAAAGCGACTCTTTTATAACTTTTCCTTTTGAGGTTTCTTTTTTATTTAAGAATTTATTAGTTTCTAAAATCAACAAAAGCGCCTCTTTTAAATTTTCTTTTGTTTCTTTAAGAGTTTTCCCTTGAGTATTTACTCCGGGGATTTCCTCAATCCATCCCAAATACCATTCTTTATTTTTTTTATATATTGCTGTAAATTCTCTTATCATATATTCAATATACTATTTTTAATTCTTAAAGTCAAAATTACTAAACCTTGACAATATCAACAATTTGATTATACTGTAATATGTGTTGTTTGACAATCTCTTCGTGTCTTTAACCGACCCGCCTTCGCGTAAAGCTTCGGCGGGCAAAGAAGGAGAAACGCCATGAATTGTAAAAGATGGGATATTCTTGTTGTTGATCTTGCTGGCAACGCAAACGATGAAATGAAAACTATCGGCGGTATCGTAAAAGATTGGGAACTTGTATCCGTTGTCTCTCTTCCCTTTTGCCGAAGAGCATATCTCAAACGGGAAGCCGGCAAGGCTAGTGAGGTTAAGCGGGAAATTCCCGACTCGACGGCCAATCCGCTGGATGATGCCATTGCGCGTGTCCAATTGGGCACAAAGGCTCGAGCACAACATACTGATGCGCCACCGGCCGCGCCGAACACCAAACCGTTGGCTGAGCCAAAAATCGGCTGGCCACCCAATTTGAATGATTTAGCCGCGCTTCAAAGGAAGCCGGGTGATGACGATTCCGAACATCCTACCGATTACGGTGGCTGGGATTGACCCACCAATGCGCCCGTTCCGATTAAGTTCAGAACGAGGCGCTTTTTTTACAAAAAATCT
>Ga0265296_1002341_pt1 | contig 19313 bp, 9 predicted proteins | sample MunlanPumphouse1_FD_189073 | JGI IMG/M metagenome (GOLD analysis project Ga0265296, IMG submission 189073) | Groundwater microbial communities from a municipal landfill in Southern Ontario, Canada - Pumphouse #1 | ecosystem: Environmental > Aquatic > Deep subsurface > Groundwater | place: Canada...
CAACGGCGCCAAGCCTTATGTCCAGTCGAACGAACTGAAGCGCTACGGCGGCGTCGCGACGATCGAGTGGCAGCCGTCCGACAGCTTCCATTCGACCTTCGACGCGCTGTATTCGCATTTCCAGGAAACGCAGATCCTGCGCGGCATCGAATTCCCGCTCGCCGGGCAGCTGGCCAGCGCCGGTACGGTCGGCGGCACGACGGTTTCGGGCGTGACGAGCAGCGACGGTTTCGTCACCGACGCGACGTTCGGCAACGTCTTCGGCGTGCAGCGCAACGACTATAACCAGCGCAAGGCGGACAATTACTCGTTCGGCTGGAACAACGATCTGAAGCTGACCGACACGATCCACCTGAACGTCGATGCGAGCTGGAGCCATGCGGATCGCACCGACTTCCTGCTGGAAACCAACACCGGTACCGGTTTCGCCAAGAGCGGCGCGGCCGACACCGTCACGGTCAAGCAGAACGGCAACGGCACCTACACCTTCTCGCCGACGCTGGATTACACCGACACCAACGTCTTCAAGCTGACCGACCCGCAAGGGTGGGGCAACAACGGCACGCAGCAGGTCGTCCAGACCGGCTTCCTCAACCGCCCGAGCTTCAAGGACGATCTGAAGTCGCTGCGCGCGAGCCTCAACGGCGAGTTCTCGAACAGCGTCGTCAAGGGCTGGGAAGCCGGCGGCAACTATAGCCAGCGCAAGAAGACCAGTGCCTACACCTCCTACTTCCTGTGCCCGCCGGGCGGCGGCGTGAACTGCACGGTGGCGAGCGGCTCGCCGCTCAGCAGCACCGTGCCCACCGAGGCGCTGCTCGGGACCAACGTCGCGCTCGACTATCTCGGCATCCCGCAGATGCTGACGCTCGACCCGCTGTATCTCTACAACAACACGCTGCAGTCGGCGTTCGACGGCCGACCGTCCGCGCTGGTGCGCGATAACGTCGTGCTCGAGAAGGTTTGGACCGGCTATGCCAAGGTCACGCTCGACGGGCTGGTCGGCGACAAGCCGCTCAAGGGCTCGATCGGCGCGCAGGTCGTGCATTCGGACCAGAGCTCGACGGGACAGATCGCCAGCGTCGTCGGCGGCGCGGTGACCATCGCACCGGTGAAGGAGTCGGTGAAATACACCAACTTCCTGCCGTCGGCGACGATGTCGGTCGAACTGATCCCATTGGGCTTCGTCAAGGTCGGCGCATCGCAGACGATGATCCGTCCGCGCCTCGACCAGGAGCGCGTCACGCAGGACGTCGCGATCAACCTGACCAATATCGGCCAGACGCCCGCCGGCCTGTTCCCGGTGTTCACGTCGACCGGCGGCAACGTCAATCTGAAGCCGTACCAGTCGACCAACATCGACCTGTCGTTCGAGAAGTATTTCAGCGGCGGCGGCTATGTCGCGCTGTCGAGCTACTTCAAGCACCTGACCGACTTCGTCGATCCCAACAACTCGCTGCCCTACGACTTCTCGGCGCTGCTCCCCTCCCTGACCGCCGCGCAGCAGGCGCAGGTGATCGCGGCCGGCCAGACGATCGGCAACGTCTCCTTGCCCGACAATACCGGTCGCGGCGAAGTGCTCGGCGTCGAGGCGACCCTGTCGCTGCCGTTCAAGGCGATCACGTCCGCACTCGACGGGTTCGGCATGTTTGCGAGCGGCAACTACACGCAGTCGACGATCAAGTACGGCAGCAACCCGACCGAGGCGATCACCCTGCCCGGCCTGTCGAAGTGGACGGGCAGCGGCACGATCTATTTCGAGAAATGGGGCTTCCAGGCGCGCGCGAACTATCGCTATCGCTCGAGCTTCCTCGCCGAAGTCGCCGGTCTGTCGGCCAACCCGACCTATCGCACCGCCAAGGCCGAGGCGATCCTAGATGCGCAAATCGGCTATGAGTTCCAGTCGGGGCCACTTCGCAACTTCGCGATCCTGGCGCAGGCGAAGAACCTGACCGACCGGCCGTTCGTGACGTACCAGAACGATGACCCGCGCCAGGTGATCGACTACCAGCGCTATGGTCGCGACTACTATGTCGGCATCACGTACAAGTTCTGATCCAGCGCGGGGCGTGAATGACGTCCCGCGGATCGGCCAAGCTGCTCTCCGTCATGCCGGGCTTGTTCCGGCATCCACGGCACCGCAAAATCGAGGGCACCGAGTTTGCGGAACGGTGGACCCCGGAACTAGTCCGGGGTGACGGACGGTTTCGGTGATGGCTCGGTTCAGCAGCATGGCAGTCGATCCGCTCGCGTGTGGCGCAAACAACGGTTTGAAAACGGAGCGCAGACGATGGCCGACCAACCCTTGCGCATAGTCATTGCCGGTGGCGGCACCGCCGGCTGGATGGCGGCGGCCACGTTCGCGCGGTTCCTGGAGACAGGGTACGAGATCGACCTGATCGAGTCCGACGCGATCGGCACGGTCGGGGTCGGCGAGGCGACGATCCCGCAGATCCACCTGTTCAACGATGCGCTCGGGCTCGACGAGGACGCGTTCCTGCGCGCGACCGGGGGCACGTTCAAGCTCGGCATCGAGTTCGTCGACTGGTTCAAGCCGGGCCATCGCTACATGCACGCGTTCGGCGATGTCGGGCGCGACGTCGGCCTGCTGCCGTTCCACCAATATTGGCTGCGCGCGCGCTCGCTTGGGCTGGCCGGCGATCTCGGCGCCTATTCGCTCAACACGCACGCGGCGCTGGCCGAGCGGATGCAGCGCGGCCCTGCCCGCACGGCGCGGACGCTGCCGTCGATGCCCTATGCCTATCACTTCGACGCTGGGCTCTACGCGCGCTACCTGCGACGCTATTCCGAGACCCGTGGCGTCAACCGGATCGAGGGCAGGATCGTCCGCGTCACGCGCGACGGCGAGAGCGGCGACGTCTCCGGGCTGGTGCTGGAGAACGGCACGACCGTGGTCGCCGACCTGTATATCGACTGCACCGGCTTTCGCGGGCTGCTGATCGAGGAGGCGCTCGGCACCGGGTACGAGGACTGGACGCACTGGCTGCCGTGCGACCGCGCGATCGCGGTGCCGTCGGCGCGGAGCGAAAAGTTCACACCGTACACGCGCTCGACCGCGCATGCCGCCGGCTGGCAATGGCGGATTCCGTTGCAGCATCGGACCGGTAACGGCGTGGTCTTCTCCAGCGCGCATATGAGCGAGGACGAGGCGACCGCGACGTTGCTCAGCGGACTCGACACCCCCGCGATGGCCGATCCGCGCACGATCGCGTTCCGCACCGGTCGGCGCAAGCGGATGTGGAACCGCAACGTCGTCGCGCTCGGGCTGGCGGCGGGGTTCATGGAGCCGCTCGAATCCACCAGCATCCACCTGATCCAGTCGGCGATCTCGCGGTTGCTGAAGCTCTTGCCGGGTCGCGTCATCGCCGACGCCGATCGCACCGAATTCAACCGGCAGAGCGACTTCGAATACGAACGCATCCGCGATTTCATCATCCTCCACTACAAGGCGACGGAACGCGACGACACGCCGTTCTGGCGCCAGTGTCGCGACATGGCCGTCCCCGATACGCTCGCTGCCAAAATCGAATTGTGGCGCGGCAACGGACACATCGTCCGCGAGCATGAGGAGCTGTTCACCGAAGTCGGCTGGCTTCAGGTGCTGGCCGGGCAAGGCATCATTCCGGCGGGCCACCATCCATTGGCGGACGCGATATCGACTAGCGACCTGGGGGAATTCATGGACACGATCGACAAGCTGAACGCGCGCGAAGTGGCGCAGATGCAGGATCACGCGGCGTTCGTCGCACAGCATTGCGCGGCATCCGCACCGGTATTGGCGGGCCTCGGCGCATGAGCATCGCCGCCGCCATCCTGCTCGCGCTGTCCGGCGCCGCAGCCGTACCGCCGCCCGTCGACTACCGCGCGCGGGCGCCGGAGGACGAGGTGATCTATTTCGTCCTGCCCGACCGGTTCGAGAATGCCGACCCGAGCAACGACCGCGGCGGCATCGCCGGCGATCGGCTCAAGACCGGCTATGATCCGACCGCGAAGGGCTTCTATCATGGCGGCGACCTCAAGGGCCTGACCAAGCGGCTCGATTATATCCAGCATCTCGGCGCGACCGCGATCTGGCTCGGGCCGATCTTCAAGAACAAGGCGGTGCAGGGCGCACCGGGCCGCGAATCCGCGGGCTATCACGGTTACTGGATCACCGACTTCACGCAGGTCGATCCGCACCTCGGCACCAACGCCGACATGACCGCCTTCGTCGATGCCGCCCACGCGCGCGGGATGAAGGTGTATATGGACATCATCATCAACCACACCGCCGACGTGATCCAGTACCGCGAATGCTCGGTGGGCATGCCCTGCCCGTACCGCGACCGCGCGACCTATCCGTACCAGCGCAAGGGCGGCATCGGTGGCAAGGCGATCAATCCAGGGTTCGTCGGCGACGACGTGCGGACCGCGGCGAACTTCGCCAAGCTGACCGACACGACCTATGCCTACACGCCGTACGTCCCCGCCGCCGAGCGCAATGTGAAGGTGCCGGCGTGGCTCAACGACCCGATCTATTACCATAATCGCGGCGACACGATTTTCATGAACGAGAGCTCGACGATGGGCGATTTCTCGGGGCTCGACGACGTGATGACGGAGAACCCACGCGTCGTGAGCGGGATGATCGACATCTTCGGATCGTGGATCGACCGGTTCAAGGTCGACGGCTTCCGCATCGATACCGCGCGCCACGTGAACCCCGAATTCTGGGCCCAGTTCGTGCCGGCGATGCTGACGCGCGCGCAGGCCAACGGGATCCCGAACTTCCACATCTTCGGCGAAGTCTCGGATCACGAGGTCCGCCCCGCCGTGCTCGCGCAGCACACGATCGTCGACAAGCTGCCCGCGGTGCTCGACTTCGCGTTCCGCCAGGCGGTGGTCGAGACGGTCGCAGGCACGCGCGGCACCGACGCGTTCGAGGCGCTGTTCGACGGCGACGTGCTGTATGCGAAGGGCGTCGACACCGCGGCGATACTGCCGACCTTCACCGGCAACCACGACGACGGCCGTTTCGCCACCTACGTGCGGAAGGCGTTCCCGCAGGCGTCCGACGAGGAGGTGCTGAAGCGCGTCCTGCTATCGAACGCGATGCTGCTGACGTTGCGCGGCGTGCCGACGATCTACTCGGGCGACGAACAGGGCTTTGTCGGCGACGGCAACGACCAGGACGCGCGCGAAGACATGTTCGCGTCGAAGGTCGCGATCTACAACGACAACCGCCTGCTAGGCACGACCAAGACGACTGCGACCGAGAGCTTCGGTGAAACCAATCCGCTCCTCCGCCAGATCGCCGAGCTGTCGAAGGTGCGCGTTGCGCATCCCGCGCTCACCCGCGGCCGTACGGTCATCCGCAGCCGCAGCGAGACACCGGGGCTGCTCGCCGTGTCGCGCTTCGATCCGACGACGGGTGCGGAAATCCTGATGGCGTTCAACACCTCCGCCAAGCCGCTGACGCAGGCGGTGCAGGTCGAGACGGGCTCCACGCGCTTCGCTACGCTTGCCGGCAAATGTGCGTCCCGCGCTGCTGCCCCCGGCAGCGTCACCATAACCCTGCCCGCGTTCGGCTATGCCGTCTGCGCCGCGGAGACCCGTTGATGCCTGCACGATTGCCTGAGTCCGCCGATCACGCCGTGGCCGACCACCCATGGTGGAAGGGCGCGACGATCTACCAGATCTATCCCCGCAGTTTCGCGGACTCGAACGACGATGGGGTCGGCGACCTGCCGGGCATCACCGCGCATCTCGACTATGTCGCCAGCCTCGGCGTCGACGCGGTGTGGCTGTCGCCGTTCTTCACCTCGCCGATGGCGGATTTCGGCTACGACGTGTCGGATTACCGTGACGTCGATCCGATCTTCGGCACGCTCGCCGATTTCGACGCGCTGATCGCGCGCGCGCATGCGCTCGGGCTCAAGATCATCATCGACCAGGTCTATTCGCACACCTCGGAGGAGCATGACTGGTTCCGCCAGAGCCGCGCGTCGCGCAGCGGCGACAAGGCGGACTGGTACGTCTGGGCGGATGCGAAGCCCGACGGCACGCCGCCGTCGAACTGGCAGTCGGTGTTCGGCGGTCCTGCCTGGACCTGGGACGCGCGGCGCGGGCAATATTACATGCACAATTTCCTGAAGGACCAGCCGCAGCTCAACGGGCATAATCCCGCGGTGCAGGACGAGCTGATCGCGACGGCGCGGTTCTGGCTGGATCGCGGGGTCGACGGTTTTCGCCTCGATGCGATCAACTTCGCGATGCACGACCCGACGCTGACCGACAATCCGCCCGCGCCCGCGACCAATCGCGCACGCACGCGGTCGTTCGATTTCCAGCTGAAGCTGCACAACCAGAGCCATCCGGACATCGTCGGCTTTATCGAGCGTATCCGTGCATTGCTCGACGAATATGGCGCCGGATTCACGGTTGCCGAAGTGGGCGGCGACGACAGTGACCGCGAGATGAAGCTGTTCACCGGCGGCAATGGCCGGCTCAACAGCGCCTACGGCTTCGACTTCCTGTACGCGGACCGGCTGACGCCCGAATTGATCGTCGATGCGGTCGGCAACTGGCCCGATACGCCGGGTCTGGGCTGGCCGAGCTGGGCGTTCGAGAACCACGACGCACCACGCGCGATCTCGCGCTGGACGACGCCCGACCAGCGCGATGCGTTCGCGCGGATGAAGATCCTGCTGCTCGTCGCACTGCGCGGCAACATCTTCCTGTACCAGGGCGAAGAACTGGGACTGACGCAGGTCGACATCGCCTTCGACGACCTGCTCGACCCGGAGGCGATCGCAAATTGGCCGCTGACGCTGTCCCGCGACGGCGCCCGCACCCCAATGCCGTGGATCGGCGCGGCGCCCGATCTCGGGTTCGGCAGCACCGAGCCTTGGCTGCCGTTCGGCGAGGACCACCGTGCGATCGCGGTCGACGCGCAGGAAGCCGACGCGACGTCGCTGCTGCACTGGACTCGGACGCTGATCGCCGCGCGGAAGGTGCATCCGGCGTTACGGCTGGGGAGCCTGCGGATCGTGCACAGCGACGATGCGGTGATCGCGTTCGAACGGGAGTCCGGGGACGAGACGTTGCTCTGCGTGTTCAACCTCGGCGGAGACGCGCGTGGCTGGCCGGTCGGCGTTGCGACCTACGGCGACATGCTGTTCGGGACCGATGGTGCCGACACGACCATGCTGCCGCCGCTGTCCGGGCTGGTGCTGCGGCGGTGATCGACGGGCTCGGCCAGCACATCGTCATCCTCGGCGGCGGCACCGCCGGCTGGATGACCGCGTGCCTGATCGCGCATCGCTGGCGCGCGCGCGGCGTCCGCGTCACGCTGGTCGAGAGCCCCGAGATCGGCATCGTCGGCGTCGGCGAAGGCTCGACGCCGCAGCTGAAGCATTTCTTCGACACGCTCGGCATCGCCGAGGCCGAGTGGATGCCGGCGTGCGATGCGACCTACAAGCTGGGGATCGGTTTCGAAGGCTGGTCCGACCGCGCCGGGTACGAGCAGTATTTTCACCCCTTCCCCACCGCGCTCGACGGCCACACCGCACCGCAATTCTTCTACAATGCGCGGGCAAGGCGGACGGGTCGCGATGTCGACGCGCATCCCGACCAGTTCCTGCTCCCCGCTCGCCTAGCCGCCGCGCACTGCGCGCCGCAGCCTGCCGCGAACTTCCCGTTCGAGGTAAGCTACGGCTATCATTTCGATGCGTACAAGGTCGGTGCTTTCCTTGCCGCGCACGCTACCGAGACGCTGGGAGTGGTCCACCTCCAGCGCCGGATTGCTAGCGTCGAGCGCGCCCAGACCGGCGACATCGCCGCGCTGATCGATACCGATGGCGCGCGCATCGCGGGCGATGTCTTCATCGACGCCAGCGGGTTTCGCAGCACGATCTTCGGCGCGCTGGAAATGCCCTTCGTCAGCTACGCCGACGCGCTGTTCAACGACCGCGCGGTGGTGATGCCGACCGCTCACGCCGCCGGCGCGCCGATCCACAGCCAGACCCGCGCGACCGCGCTGTCGGCGGGCTGGGCATGGCACATCCCGCTGATCAGCCGGAACGGCAACGGCTACGTCTATTCCAGCCGCCACCTGACCGAAGCGCACGCCGAAGCCGAACTCCGCGCGCATATCGGCGTCGACACCGGCGAAGCGCGTCACCTCAAGATGCGCGTCGGTCGCGTCCGCGACAGCTGGTCGCACAACGCGCTCGCTGTCGGGCTGGCCCAAGGCTTTCTGGAGCCGCTGGAAGCAACTGCACTGCATCTCGTAATCGCCACTATCGAAGCGTTCCTCGACATGGTCGATCAGGGCGGCGCGACCGACGCGGTCCGCACCGCGTTCAACACGCGCATCGCCGCGCGCTATGACGGCGTCCGCGACTACATCGTCGCGCACTACCGGCTCAACCAGCGCCACGACGATCCGACCGGCTATTGGGCGGACGCGCGCCGGGTCGAGGCGCTGTCGGACGATCTGAAGATGCTGATGTCCACCTGGTTCACCGGTGGCGACATGGTCGCGGCCATCGATCGCGCCGACCTCGCCCGCTATTATTCCGCGATCAGCTGGCACTGCCTGTTCGCCGGCTACGGCACCTTTCCCGACGCTGCGCGGCTCGTTCCACCCGGCGCCGATATCGATCCGGTCGACATGCCGAAGATCGACGATTTCCTGACCCGTTGCGCATCGAATTTCGGGTCGCACGCCTCTCGCCTCCGCCATCTGGCGGACCACAAGGATCCCGTATGAAACGCATCGCCCTCTTGCTCGCGGCCACCGCCGCCATCTGCAGCACGCCCGTCCAGGCCCAGACGAGCGTCGTCGCAGCGCCAAAGCTGATCCCGAGCCGCGACGGCGTCGAGGTGCAGGTCGGGACGACGGTTACGCGGATCACCGCGATGACCGACGGGCTCTTGCGCGTCCGCGTCGCGAAGAACGGCCTGTTCCCGGAGGACGCCAGCTGGGCCGTCCCCGCCGCGATCCGCCACCAGAAAATCGCCGTGACCGCCGCCCCCGACGGCTTCGCCACCGCCAGCGTCCGCGTGCGCGTCGGTGCCGGCGGCGCGATCACCTTCGAGACGCTCGACGGCAAGGTCATCTCCGCAGATGCCGCCCCCGTCGCGACCGACGGCAAGGCGTTCACGATCTCGAAGACATTGCCGATCAGCGAACATTTCTACGGTCTCGGCGACAAGACGCAGGGGCTCGACCGGCGCGGCCACGGTTTCGTCGACTGGAACACCGACGCGTTCGGGTTCAGCAGCGCGGACGATCCGATCTACAAGTCGATCCCCTTCTTCATCGGTACCGGCGGTGCGGGCGGCAGCTACGGCATCCTGCTCGACAACACGTATCGCACCTGGTTCGACTTCGGCCACCGCGATGCCGAGACGCTGTCGTTCGGCGGCCCGGACGGCCCAATCGACTATTATTTCATCGCCGGTCCATCGATGGCGGAGGTCACGCGGCGTTATGCCGACCTGACCGGCCACGCCCCGCTCGCCCCGAAATGGGCGCTCGGCTACCAGCAGTCGCGCTACAGTTACGGCAGCGCCGACGAGGTCCGCCAGATCGCCGCCCGCCTGCGCAGCGACCGCGTGCCGACCGACGTGATCTGGCTCGACATCGGCTATCAGGATCGCAACCGCCCGTTCACCACCGACGCCAAGACCTTCCCCGATCTGCCCAAGCTCGCGACCGAGATGAAGGCGGACGGGATCAAGCTGGTCGCGATCACCGATCTCCACATCGCCGCGGTGGACCAAGGCTATGCGCCGTACCAGAGCGGGATGAAGGCCGACGCGTTCATCAAGAACGCCGATGGCAGCCCGTATGTCGCGCCGGTCTGGCCCGGCCCGTCGGTATTCCCGGACTTCACCAAGACCGCCGCGCGGACCTGGTGGGGCGAGCAGTATAAGAGCTTTCTCGACGCCGGGATCGCGGGCTTCTGGAACGACATGAACGAGCCGGCGATCTTCGAGACGCCGACCAAGACGATGCCGCTCGACACCCGCCACCGGATCGACAGCGACGATTTCGCCGCTCGGATCACCGATCACCGCGAGGCGCACAACGTCTATGGCATGCTCAACACGCGCGCGACGTATGACGGCCTGCTCAAGCTGCGCCCCGACGAGCGCCCGTTCGTGATGACGCGGGCGAGCTATGCCGGCGGGCAGCGCTATGCGGTCACCTGGACCGGCGACAACAGCGCGACCTGGGATCACCTGAAGCTGTCGGTGCAGCAGATCATCAACCTCGGCCTGTCGGGCTTCGGCTACAGCGCCGCCGACGTCAGCGGGTTCGCGGGCGGCCCGAGCCCCGACCTGCTCACGCGCTGGACCGAGATCGGCGCATTCACGCCGGTGTTCCGCAACCATTCCGCGACTGGCACGCCGCGCGTGGAACCCTGGGTCGACGGCCCCGACCATCTCGCGATCCGGCGGCGTTTCATCGAGGAGCGCTACCGGTTGATGCCGTATTTCTACGCGCTGGCGGACCAGAACGCCCGGTTCGGCGACCCGATCATGCGCCCGGTGTTCTACGATTATCCCGCCGCCGCGACCGCGTCGTGCGACCAGTCGATGGCCTTCACGCTCGGCAAGTCGCTGCTGATCGCGCCGCCGCCCAAGCCGGAATCGCCGCAGACCTACGATGTCTGCCTCCCTGTAGGCGGTTGGTACGACTATTGGACCGGACAGCGCGTCGGCACGCCCGAGCCCGCCGCCGCCGGCCCGATCCAGTCGGCGACACAAGCCGTGCCGACCGCGCGCACGCTCGGGGACCGCGTGACCGAAACCCCGCGGCTCGACCATCTGCCGGTGTTCGTCCGCGCCGGTACGATCCTGCCCCGCCAGCCCTTAGTCCAGAGCACGAGCGAAACGCCGAACGGTCCGCTGCGGCTCGACGTGTATCCCGGCGCGGACTGCACGGGGACGCTCTACGAGGACGATGGCCGTACGCTCGCATACACCCGCCGCGGCTATTTCCGTCAGACGGTGCGCTGCACGATCACGCCGACCGGCCTGTCGATCGACTTCGCCAAGCCAGAGGGCAGCTTCAAGCCATGGTGGAAATCGATCGCCGTCACCGTCCACAACTGGACCGGGAGCGGCACCGCCACGGTGAAGGGAAAGCGCGTCGCGGTGATGCAGGATAGCGCGACCGGCTCGTCGACGATCGCCGTCCCCGCCCAAAACGCAGCGGGCACGATTGTCGTCGAGGGGCGTCAAGCGACCGCGGGGTAAGCGCGCAGGGCGAGGGTCAGCCGCGCTTGCCGACCAGTGGTAGCAGGATCCTACCCTCACCATGGCGAAGCCACGTCCGCGGTGGCGCAGCCGGGTAGACCCGCTCTTCAGGCTGGCTGCGGGCCCGGCTGTCTGGGGTCCACCGCGAATTTCGCGAGCGTCGAGATCGATCCGCCGGGCCGATCGACCTGGTCCATCACCTTCACCTCGGCGAGCCAGCGATCGGGCGTCACGGTGAAGAGCTGGTAGCCGCGCTGGTTGTTGAGCAGGGCGACGTTGGGATTGTTGTTCAGCGTGCGGTTTTCGCCCGGATAGTGCAGCCCGCCGGTGCCGCCCGAGGAGATCGAGGTCGCCAGAAACTCCGTGGCGATCGCGGGGCCGCCGACGTCTTCCGCGGTCCGGGGCACCGATCCGATGACGTTCTGATGAAGATCGCCGCTGCCGATCACGACGTTGGTCAGGCCCCGCCGCACGATACCGTCGACGAGCCGCTGGCGAGACAGCGGGTAGCCGTTCCAGTTGTCCTTGCCGATCAGCGGCATCGTGGCGCCGTCCTTGCGGGCATCATAAGGCATGACCATCACCTGCTGCGCGATAAAGTTCCAGCGGGCGCGGTTGGCGAGCCCTTGGTCGAGCCAGCGTTCCTGTGCCGCCCCCAGCATCGTCCGCTCCGGCCGGTCGACGGGAACGCACGCGTCGAGCTGTGCGCGCGGCAGACCGGGGCGCTCGCAGAGCTGATCGCTGCGGAACGAGCGCGTGTCGAGAACGTGCATCCGCGCGAGCGTACCGTAATCGAGCCGGCGATAGGCGTGCGTGCCGTTCGCGCCGGGCCGCTGTGCGCGACGGACGGGCACATGCTCGTACCAGGCTTGCAGCGCCGCCGCCTTGCGGTGCGCGAATATCCCGGGCGGGTTGCCGTCCTTGTCGAAGTCTCCCGCCCAATTGTCATCGATCTCGTGATCGTCGAACGACATGATGAAGGCGACCGCGGCATGCGCCGCCTGGAGATCGGGATCGGCCTTGTACTGGGCGTAGCGGCGACGATAGGCGTCCAGCGTATAGGTCTCCGCGCCGAGATGCTTGCGCGGGCTGGGCTCGGTCCGCGCGGCCATCTCGTAGATATAATCGCCATAGTGGAAGACCGCGTCGAGATCGGGCTCGCCGGCAACGTGCGCATAGGCGGTGAAGAAGCCCGCCTCGAAATTCTGGCAGCCCAGCATCGCGAGCCGCAACCGGTCGAGCGATGCCCCCGCCGCCGGCGCGGTCCGTGCGGTGCCGATCGGGCTCGCGCCGGCGCCGGCGACGAGGAAACGGTACCAATAAGGGCGATGCGGCCGCAGTCCGTCGACCTCGACATGGACCGAGTGCGCCAGCGCCGCTTCCGCCACCGCCGCGCCGGTGCGGACGATCTTGCGGAAACCGGGGTCCTCGGCGACCTCCCAGCGAACCGGAACGTCATGCGGCGGCATTCCGCCATCGGGGGTCTGCGGCTCGGGGGCAAGCCGCGTCCAGATGACGAACCCGTCCGGCCACGGCTCGCCCGAGGCGATCCCGAGCGTGAACGGATCGCGCGTGAACGTCGCGCGCGCCAGCAGGCGGGGCGCACCCAATCCTCCCAGCAGCGAGAGGGACAGACCGGCCTTGACCAGATTGCGGCGATCGAACTGAGGCACGGCGGGCATACTCCCTTGCAGCAGGACGCGGACTGCACGCCGGACCACGCCCGGCATCGCATCGCACCCTGTCATGGTGGGAAGACGGACCAGCCCGGCGAAACCCGACACGCAAAGCGGCCGGCAACGGTGATTTCAGTGGTCTTCCGCCCTGGCTCCGGGGCGAATGGAGATCGTCTTCGGACCATAAGCGACCTCGACATGATAGGCCGCCTGCACCGCTTGTAGCGCCCGGTCGGTATCGGCGATGTGGAAGCGGCCGCTGATCGGCAGCGCCTGCAAGCTGCGATCCTGCAACAGGATCGGCCGCGCCGAATAGCGTTGCACCTTGCCGATCAGCACGCCGAGCGGAATATCCGATGCCTCGAACCAGCCGGACTTCCAGTCGGGCGCACCCTCAGCAATGCGCGGCTGCGCGACGACATGCCCGTCGACGACACGCGCACCGTCTCCCTTGCGCACCACGAGATTGGCCGCGCCGTCCACACCGACCTCCACCGCGCCGCGATATACCGACACCGCAGTCCGCGTCGGACTTTGGCGATCGACGTTGAACGCGGTGCCCAACACGCGCACCGACGTGGTTCCGCTGGTGACCCGGAACGCCCGGACGCCTTCATGGTGCACATCGAAGAACGCCTCGCCGCGCACCAGCGTCGCGGTGCGTTCCCATGGCAGGATGCGTACGCGAAGCTCGGTATCGCTGCTCAGGTCCACCCGCGATCCGTCTGCCAGCACGACCGACCGGAACTTGCCCGCGCCGCTGCGATAGGTGCTCGTCGACACGATCGGCAGGATCAGCATGATCGCAAGCAGCATCGCGCAAGCGGCCGCCGCCAACCGGGGGGCCGTGGCCCATGTCCTGCGGAACCGATTGCCCGGTTCCGGCGGTGCGGGGGCGGTGATCGGTGCGCGTCCGGCCTGGCCGAGCGCTTCGACCAGCGCCTCCGATTGCCACAGCGCCTGGAGATCCGCGAAGACGTCGCGGTGGCGCGGCGACGCCGCCATCCACGCGTCGAAGTTCGGCCCGGCCGCAGCATCGAACGCGGGTTGGTTGAGCCGGTCGATCCAGCCAGCCGCCTCCTCCGCGATCTGGTTTTCGCGGCTCATCGTTCGCCGCCACGCATGACCGCGTTCCCCGGCATCGCCTTGTGCAGGTCGGCAAGGCCGCGGGTAATGTGCTTTTCGACTGCCTTCGGGCTCAACCCCAGATCCCTCGCTATTGCCGCACAGCTTTGGCCCTGCAATCGGCGGCGGACAAGTACGTCGCGGCGCAGCGGTGGCATCGCCGCCAGCGCATCGTTGAGGATCGCAAGCTCCTGCCGGCCGACGAGCACGCGATCGGGCAAGGGCGCCTGGCTGGCGGGCTCCTCCTCGCGTTCGGCGACGTACCTGCTGTCGCGGCGGTGATGGTCGACCAGCAGGTTCGCGGCGATCCGAAAGCCCAGCGCATAGATGCTGACCAGCTTTTGCAGGCGGCTTTGGTGTACCAGCCGCGACAACGTCTCCTGCACGACATCCTCGGCGACATCGGCGCGGTTGGTGCGCGCCCGGACATACCGGCCGAGCGTGGCGGCAATCGCGCGCCAGTCTTCGGCCGGGGGTTCGCCCGCGAGGCTCTCGATCTGATGCGGCGACGCGGGCATGGGATATCCGGGTTATTCGTCCCGGCGCTCTAGGCCCCGTTTGTGACAATCTCGGAGAGCGTCATGAAGAGCCTGCAAAACAAGTATATGCGAGGTTTCGGCGGGCTTGTCTCAGACGATAATGGCCGTGCAGCCATGTCACATAACTGAAACCAAATACTTTGTCGGGTTTCGCGCGTCTTTGCCGTCTCCCCCTCAAGCCATTCGGGGGAAAACATGTTCAACACGATCCGACTATCGCATCTTCTATTAGGGTCTGCTGCGTCGCTCGCCTGCTTTGCCACGCCGGCAGCAGCACAGAGCGCGCAGTCTGCGCCGCGCCAGTTCACCTTCGACGTGCCGGCGCAGGGCCTCGGCGACGCGCTGCTGGCGTTTTCGCGGCGGACGGGGTTGCAACTGGCGTCCTCGCCAGCGCTGTTGAAAGGCGCGCGCAGCCAGCGTCTGCGCGGGCGGATGACCGCCGAAGAAGCGCTCGCGCGGCTCACCGCGGGTAGCGATCTCGACGGCAGGATCGTCGGTGGCACGGTGACGGTCGTCCGGCGTATGCCCTATGCCACGGCGGGGGCTAATACCCCTGCCGTGGCACTTGGCGGCGCTGAAGCGCAATTTGCCACCCAGCCGGTATTGATGGCCGATCAATCGGCAGATGGCGGTACCGATATCGTCGTGACGGGGTATCGCGAGAGCGTGGCGAAGGCGCAGCAGATCAAGAAGGCCGCGACCGGTTCGCAGGACGTGATCCTGGCGCAGGATATCGCGGCGTTTCCCGACCAGAACCTCGCCGAGGCGCTGCAACGCATCCCCGGCGTCGCGATCACGCGCGACAGCGGCGAAGGTCGTCAGATCTCGCTGCGTGGCCTGGGCGCGGATTTCACGCGCACCCAGCTGAACGGCATGGAGGTGCTCACCAACACCTCGTCGGGGCTCGACAGCCGATCGTCGGTCAGCCGCTCCCGTTCGTTCGACTACAGCATCTTCGCGTCCGAACTGTTCAACAAGGTCGTCGTCGAGAAATCATATGCGGCCGAGCAGGACGAGGGCGGCATCGGCGGCACCGTCGGGCTGCACACGGCCAAGCCGTTCGATTTCAAAGGCCTGACCGTCGTGGCATCCGCCAAGGGGCAGTCGAACCAATATACCAAGACGGTCACGCCGCGGCTGGTCGGCCTTATCTCGGACCGGTGGGGCGATTTCGGGTTCCTCGCATCGGTCGCGTACAGCACCGCCGATACGGTCGAATTCGGCTATCGCAACTGGAACTGGTCGCAGCTCAATTTCGGTGCCGCCAATGTCGGTCCCAGCGTTTCGGCGGCGGACCGGGCGGTGCTGGTCGGCGCGACCGGCGCCAACCGCGCATGGAACAGCCGCGCGCAGACCTATGCGACCTTCTTCAACAAGCGCGAGCGCCTTGGTCTCACCACCGCGCTGCAATATCACCCCGACGACCGCACCGACCTGACGCTCGACGTGCTGTACGGCAAGTTGACCAACGATCGCCGGTCCGGTGTGATCGGCGCTGCGGGAACCAATGGTGTCGCCGCCAACAACGTCACCGGAACGCAGGTTCTGACCGGTGTAACCTTCGACGAGTATAACGACATCGTCGGTGCGTCGTTCGATCATGTCGACATGCGCACCGAATCGAAGGTGACGCAGGACCAGACGACCTTCTGGCAGGCCGCGTTGAACGGGCATACCGATCTGAGCAGCAACCTGACGGTCAGCTTTCTCGGCGGCTGGTCCCGGTCGACGTTCAATTCCGCCTATGCCCAGGTGTATCTGGAGGCCGTCGACAAGAGCTACGCGTTCAGCGGCCTGAACACGGGATCGCCGCGAACCAGCTACGGCTTCGACATCGCCGACGCGTCGCAATGGGATCTGCAAGGCCTGGAAACGCGCGCCGACCGCATCCGCAGCGAGTTCTACAACAGCAAGGCGGAACTCGCCTGGACGATCGGCTCGGGCTCGACGATCAAGGCGGGTGGCGGGTTCAAACGCTTCACCAACAGCGGCTGGCAGCGCAAGGTCGCACCGAGCTACGAGGGCAAACCCGGCGTGCCCGACGTCCCCACCAGCGTGTTGTCGGACAGCAGCCTGGCCCCCTATGTCATCGGCGACGTGGCGGCCACCTACGCGCTGCTGGGCCAGAGCATGACCGTCGATGCGAGCAACACCGTCGCCGGTACCGCCTACGACCTCGTCGAGAAGACCTATGGCGCGTATCTGCAATATGACCTGAAGACGCAGCTCGGCAGCATCGGCCTGCGCGCCAATCTGGGCGTGCGCTATTATCATACCGACCTCGGCTCGTCGGGGACGGCGCTGGTCGGCACCGCGCTGGTCCCGGTCAACGTGACCAACAGTTACGACGGCTTCCTGCCTGCGGCGAACCTGGCGTTCGACCTCAGCCGATCGCTGGTCTTCCGCATCAGCGGCAACCGCAACCTGAGCCGCCCCGCGCTGAGCGACATGCGCGCGGCGGGCACGCTGAACCTCGCCTCGTTCGGCGGCACGATCGCCGCGGGCAATCCCAACCTCGCGCCGTTCATCGCCGATTCCGTCGAGGGCTCGCTCGAATATTATGACGGGCAGCGCGGTTCGCTGGCGATCGGCGCGTTCTACAAGCACATGGATTCGTACATCACGTCGGAGACGCGGCTGGTCGCGTACAACAGCACGGGGTATCCGTCGTCGCTGCTGCCGGTCGGCGTGGATCCGTCGGTGCTGGTCAACTATACGCGGCCGGTCAACGGGCCGGGCGCATCGATCAAGGGCGTCGAAATCGCGGCCAAGCGGGACTTCGACTTCCTCCCCGCGCCGTTCGACAAGCTCGGCGTGCTCGGCAACGTCACGTTTGCCGAGGGATCGACCGACGTGTTCTATTCGGACGTTGCGGTTCGTTTGCCGTTGCCGACGCTCTCGAAATTCTCGTCCAACGCGACGCTGTATTACGACACCGATCGCTGGGGCGTGCGAGGCTCCGTGGCGACCCGCTCGCGCTATCGCTGGGGCAACGGCGGCAACGGCAATATCGGCGAATACATCAAGGGTACGACGAACCTCGACGCGTCCGCCTATGTCAACGTCACGCGCCAGTTCAAGCTGTCGCTGGACGTGATCAACATCACCGACGAACCGATCGTCCAATATGCCGACGGCACCGCCAAGCGGGTGATGACCAACACGGTGAGCGGGCGGACGGTGGCGTTCGGCGGGACAATGCGGTTCTAGGCTCGAGACGTTCGCGATGAGGGCAAGTCGGGCGATGCGCCGACTTGTCCTCTCGACGGGAGCTGCATCGGTGCGGTCTGCGGTGACCAGCGCGTCCGACCGTCTTTTTCCGACAAATATGCTTGCTCTCGTGCAGCCCCTGGCGCCGCTGATGGACTACGCGGAACAGACTGACTTGTCCGGCGAAACGGATGCCAATCCGAAGATCGGATCACAACCGGTTCCACACCCAGATACCCGCAGCCTCATGCGCGCGATCGTGCAAAGCGACACGCGGGGTGTCGTCGGTTGGTGAAAACCGATAACACTCCAAGCTAACCCTGGGAGTATCGCTTGGAATCCGTCTCGATTGTACTCGTCCTTTTGCTCGCGGTCGTGGCGAGCGGCGCAGTGTCCCGCATGGTGCCGGTATCCATACCGACGCCACTGGTTCAGATCCTTCTCGGCGCGGTGATCGGACTATCGACGTCGTATCGTGTGGAACTCGATCCGGAGCTGTTCCTGCTCCTGTTCCTGCCCCCGCTGCTGTTCCTGGACGGTTGGCGCATACCCAAGGACGAGCTCCTCAAGGATCTGTCGACCGTCGTCGAACTGGCATTGGGTCTGGTTCTCCTGACGGTGATCGGCATGGGCCTGTTCATCCACTGGATGATCCCCGCAATGCCTCTGGCGGTCGCGTTCGCGCTTGCGGCCGTGGTGTCCCCGACCGACCCGATCGCCGTCTCGGCGATCGCTGCGCGCGTCCCGATTCCCAAACGGATGATGCACATCCTGGAAGGTGAATCGCTTCTCAACGATGCGTCGGGGCTGGTATGCCTGCGGTTTGCGATCGCCGCCGTCCTGACGGGTACGTTCTCGGCGACCACCGCCGCCACCAGCTTCGTCTGGGTTGCCGGTGCCGGCCTCGCCGTCGGTATCGTCGTCACGATCGTCGCGACCTACATCAAGGCCTGGGTCTCGCGGCGCTTCGGTGAGGAACCCGGTTCGCAGATCCTGGTCAGCCTGCTGATCCCCTTCGGCTCCTATCTCCTTGCCGAGCATCTCCACGCATCCGGGATCCTGGCCGCCGTGTCGGCCGGCGTCACGATGACCTTTGCCGAACGGTCGCGTCAGGCACTGGCGACCACCCGGATGCGGCGCAATTCGGTGTGGGACACCATTCAGTTCGCGCTGAACGGCATCATCTTCGTGCTGTTGGGCGAGCAGCTTCCCGCCATCCTTGCCGGCGCGAAGGCCACGGTGCTGCTGACCGGGCATCACGGGCCGGCGTGGCTCGGCCTGTATGTGCTGGCGATCGTCGCAGGCCTCGCAATGCTGCGCTTCGGGTGGGTGTGGGTATCTTTCCGCCTGACGTTGTTTCGGCGGCGACACGGGAACGAGACGACGCAGAAAAGCCCCGATTGGCGCCTCGTCGCCGCCATGTCGTTGGCCGGCGTCAGGGGCGCGATCACGCTCGCCGGCGTGCTGACCATTCCGCTGACGCTGACCGACGGAT
>Ga0265296_1002342_pt1 | contig 19299 bp, 21 predicted proteins | sample MunlanPumphouse1_FD_189073 | JGI IMG/M metagenome (GOLD analysis project Ga0265296, IMG submission 189073) | Groundwater microbial communities from a municipal landfill in Southern Ontario, Canada - Pumphouse #1 | ecosystem: Environmental > Aquatic > Deep subsurface > Groundwater | place...
CTCCGTAAGATTCATGCCTCAGGTTTTTGCAGCTGAAGAAGGCTCCTGCCTTGACGGGCATGTTGTTGCCGCCAAGGGGAACATAATGGTTGTCAAAAACGATTCCAGTCTGTTATCCGTAAATGCGCACAGGCTGGTTGGATGTGAAATAGAAATGGTGAATTAGATTATTTATTCCTATCGGGATAAGCTCTAATAGGAGATCTCTCAAATAAATGAACTTTAATATTACGAGATCTCCTTTATAGCAAACTCAACAAAAGTTCAAATATCATTGAGATTTGCTATAAGTCATGACATCAACTTTACGTTCCATTTGGACTGGGACGCAGCAAAAATTTGGAGTTATCTTCGTCTCTGTTTGCAGGCTGATTTGTCTGGTAGAATTAAGCCCGACTGTAACAGAACTCTCCTTTGAAGTAAAGTATATAAACTTAAGTTAATATATATTAACTGTGGTTTAGATGTATAAACTAAAGTTAACAATACTGCAACAGGAAATACTGCGTTTTCTTTTCATGAACTCTGGAGAGACATTTAATGCAAGAGGATTGGCTATGCCTCTTGGAGTGAGTCAGCCAGCGATTGCAAAGGCCCTTCCGTTGCTGGAAAAACGGGAATTTATCAGAGTATCGAAGGATAGAAAGTCAAAAAGGCTGTCGATTGAGTTAAACATGGAAAAACCTCTTGTCATAGGCATGAAAAGGGCCGACAACATCAGGCAGATATATGAGTCGGGACTCGTTGAGTTTCTCAAGGAAAACTTTCCAAGCTGTGCTGTTATTGTGTTCGGCAGCTTCGCCAAAGGAGAGGACACACACAAGTCGGATATAGACATAGCCATTATGGGCACAAAGAACAAAAATCTCGATTTAAGCGGCTTTGAAAAAAAGTTTATGAAGGAGATAAGGATTAATTTCTACAAGTCACTCAAGGAGATAAATAATGAGTTGAAAAGCAATATTCTAGGAGGGATTCTCCTGTCAGGATGGATTGAACTATGAAGCCTCTCAAGACTTTTGAGGAATACATGAAAGAAGGCACTGTAAAAAAGCAGTCTCCAGACAAAATGAGGGCCAGATCGCTTATAGCCGAATCTGGAGACTCGTACAAAATACTTCTTTCTTTCATCGAGAAAATGGGTCTTGATGACGACAACGCAAACCATGTGATCAAGAATGCGTATGACATATTGATGGAACTTATACGGGCGAAGATGCTTTCAGACGGCTTCAATACAACAGGAAAGGGTGCGCATGAAGCAGAAGTATCATACATGGCTGAAATAGGTTTCATCGACAAGGATGTGGATTTTGCAAACGATCTGCGATACAGTTTGACAAAGCGTATGCCGAGAAAGTTATGGAGTTCATTAGAAGAGGGTATCCGCTGCTCAAGAAAATGTGCGGGCGGGGTTAAGGATAGCTCTTGAACAATCTGGGCTCCTTCTGTTTGATGAAAGTATAAGTGAAAATTTTGTTCTGATTAGGTTGGAAAAAACGGATTTGCGCTACTTATCAGACTTTTTTGCTTGTGGAGAGAGTATTAAGCATCTGTTTTATCAGAAAATCAATGCCTTCTTTCTTAGGGGATCCGTGTCCAGGCAAAAGATATTGTATATGAAGGTAAGAAAGTCTTTTCAGGGAGTTAACAAGTTGCTCTTGGTTGCCGCCATACATATCTGTCCTGCCTATACTAGTTTCAAACAGGGTGTCGCCCGATATAAGTATCTTTTTTTCTGCGTCATAAAGGCATATAGAGCCTGGTGTATGGCCTGGTGTCGGTATTACTTCGAATGTGAAATTTGTCGTGCTTATAATAGAATCCATGCGAAGTGTCTTGTCAACCGCCATTATTCTTGCCGTCTGTCCAAAGAGTTCAGACAATGTGCCTATGCCGGTCTCAACAGCTTTCTTGTCAGCTGAATGAACAGCTACAGAGAGTTTAAGCCAGTCCTTGAATTTTTTATCAGCGCCCACATGATCAAAATGACAATGGGTATTAACAAGTGTTTTTATGCCACTGACATCGCAAAGTCCCTCAATTTCCTTTTTAATGTCGCCGAAATAGATGCCTGTTCCAGCATCAACAATAAGCTCACCGTCTATGAGATAAATATTACAGTCGGGGTCTACGCCGCCCAGAAGTTCTATGCCCTTGTAAATTCGCATAGAAGAACTAAGACGTGAATTTTTAAATAAGTGAGTAAAACATCCGTATGAGCCAGCGGCTTTAAGTAAGGGATTCAAATAGAACGTAAAATTTCTGTCGTTTCTACCCTTTCCATTCCTTTATCGCTTTCTCATAGCCCTTGTTCGTGCCCACGTCAAAAGTCGTGCCGTCGTGAAGGAAACCAACGAGCTGCTCGTCCCTGCTAAGTTTGCTGAAAAGTTCCTCTATCATCATCTTGCGCTTTGGTACAAGATTGACTACGGACTGGTCAAATATGCAGAGTCCGGCATTGATCAGTTTTGAGGGTGCATTTTTTATGCTTGGTTTTTCAACAAACTTGAGAACCTGATTGCCGCGCATCTTGACAACACCAAATTGAGTTGTATCGTCTGTAGTTGTAAGAAGAACGGTGGCAAGTTTCTTGTTTCTCTTATGAAACTCGTACATCTCGTGTATGTTTGGATTCATCAGCGTATCCACGTTAAGCAGAACAAAATTTTTGCTTATGTAATCCCTTGCCAGGCTTATCGGACCTGCTGTTCCCATTGGCTTGTCCTCGGTTATGTAAGTTATGTCGACACCAAACTTCTTGCCGTCTCCGAAATACTCCCTTATTTTGTCTCCCATGTAATTGACCGCAAGGAGTATGTTGGTTATGTCATAGCGCTTGAGCATATTTATCTGGTGCTCAAGAACAGGTTTGCCGCGTATTGGTATCAGAGGCTTTGGAAGCTCATAGGTTATAGGTCTTAAGTTGACACCTTCGCCGCCGGCCATTACAAGAGCCGTATCAAGCCCGTTTTTGCTAAGGGATTTGAAAAGAAGGTTTTCTATTGCATGCGAGCGGTTCCTTACTTCCCGGCCGTCAACCATGCTGTCTATCCTTCGCAGGATGTCCTTCTTTATTGTTATTGTGACTCTTTCCACCATTTTTACCACGTTTCATTTATTGTACCATAAAATTCGTATGAAGAAGTATGAAGATGAAGATATTTAAACCATACATATATAATTAAGCTATAACATTCTCGTGATACAAATGATAATAAGAAGTAGATCCCCCGTAAGAGTGTCCTTTGGAGGCGGCGGCACTGACTGTTCTCCCTACTGCGACGAAAACGGGGGTTGTGTTGTTTCTGCTACAATAAACAAATACGCCTATGCCACTCTAATGACAAGGCTAGACCAAGAAATACACGTCGAATCTGCTGACTTCCTGAAGAGCGTAAAATTCGGGCATGTGAACGAAATAGTATATAACAACGAGCTTGATCTCCTGAAGGTTGTTATCAAAAAAATGAATACCAGCGGCATGGGATTGAACATATTCATGAGAAGCAGCGTTCCACCAAAATCCGGCCTGGGAGGAAGCGCAGCCGTGTTTGCAGCCATGATAGGTCTTTTCAATCATATGAAACGTGAGAAGAAGATGACGGACTACGAAGTTGCTGAGCTCGCACATCATCTGGAGCGTGATGAGCTGAAAATAGGCGGCGGCAGGCAGGACCAGTATGCAACAGTATTCGGCGGCCTAAACTTCATAGAGTTCGGAAAAGGTTGGGTACGCGTGAATCCACTTAAGATGAAAAAGGACCATTTGCTTGAACTGGAGAAGAATTTGATACTTGTATATGCAGGCGACAAGACTGTGAGCAGTATACAGGCCGATATAATAACAGACCAGATGAAATCCTACACCCAGAAAAACGTAGACGTCGTGGAAGCTCTGAACAAAACAAAAGAAATAGCCCAGGACATGAGATATGCCCTCTTAAGAGGCGACTTTGAGCGCTTTGGCAATCTTCTGCACGAAGGGTGGGTGGAGAAGAAAAAGTTCTCTTCGCTAATGACAACACCACATATAAACAATCTCTACGACATTGCGAAAAAGAATGGTGCCTTGGGTGGCAAGATAACCGGTTCCGGCGGCGGCGGCTTCATGCTTTTCTACTGCGAGCCCAACAAGGAACATATTGTTCTTGAAAAACTGGAGCAGGCTGGAGCGCGGCCATTTACATTCACCTTTGATATGGAAGGCCTGCAAACCTGGGAATGTGAAGACAAAAGAGGTGTATAAATGAAAAATGATATTGAAGCCATGCTAAAAGAAAGTGCTGACGTAAAGATGAAAACCATTGAGATATCCGGAGATGTAGAAAAAGCCGCCAAAGCTGTTTTGGAATGCTACAGAAATGGTGGGAAGGTAATATTATTCGGTAACGGTGGAAGCGCCGCCCAGGCACAGCACATTGCAGCTGAATTCATAAACAAATTCAAAATAGACCGTCGTCCTCTCCCGGCCCTGGCGCTGACAACCGATACGTCAAACCTGACATCCATAAGCAACGACAGTACATTCGACGAGGTGTTCGAAAAGCAAATAATGGCGTTGTGTAACAGCAATGACATTGTTATAGCAATAACAACCAGTGACATAAGCGAGGAAAGACATGGCCACTCGGCAAATATTTACAGGGGTATAATGGCGGCGAAACAAAAGAATGCCAAGGTCATTGGCATGTTCAGCGTGAAAAGCAAATTAGCTGCTAGTCTGGTTGATATACCAATACTTATTCCTTCCAAAGAGACGTCAAGGATTCAGGAAGCTCACATAACAGTAATGCATATAATTTGCGAGCTTGTGGAAAATGAGCTATTTGGTGATTAAATGAGAGCTGTTTTTCTTGACAGAGATGGGACCATAACAAAAAGCACAGATCTTATTACAAAAATAGAAGATGTAGAACTGGAAGAAGGTGCAGCTGAAGGTATAAAGATAATGAATGGTCTAGGCCTGAAGGTTATAGTAATAACAAACCAGCCCCAAGTTGCACGAGGTCTCTGCACAGAAGAAGACGTACAAGCTATAAACAATGAGATGACCAGCAAGCTGGAAAAACAAGGCGCAATAATAGACTCTGTATACTTCTGCCCTCACCATCCGGAGCAGCATCCAGATGTGCCCGAACACGCTAGAAAATACAGGATCGAGTGCAAATGCAGAAAGCCAGGAACTGGACTAATTGAGCAGGCAGCAAAAGACTTCGCTATAGACATAGAACATAGCTTCTTTGTTGGCGACAGTACAAGAGATGTAAAAGCCGCAAAAAACGCCGGCTGTATTTCAATACTGGTAAAGACAGGTCTTGCTGGCAAAGATGAAAAATTCCCAGCAGAGCCAGACTATACGTGCAGTGACATTCTTCAAGCAGCAAACCTTGTAAAAGAAATAAAAGACATGTCAGCTGTCATTTTGGTAGGTGGTCGCGGCGAGCGAATGAGTCCACTCACCGATAATTTGCCAAAGCCAATGCTGTCAATAAAAGGCAAGCCAATTCTTGAACATCAAATCATTCTTTTGAGAAAATATGGAATAGATAACATAACGCTGTGCGGTCATTATCTTTTCCAGAAAATAATAGATTATTTTGGTGATGGAAGCAGGTTTGGAGTAAAAATCACCTATGTGGACGAGCCAGAACCTCTCGGAACCGGCGGCGCCCTGAAAAATGCCGAAAACGAAATAAAATCAAAAAACTTTATACTTATGAACGGAGACATAGCAACTAACGTCTGTCTTTCAAAGCTTATACAATTCCACATAGAGAAGCATGCTTTGGCAACACTTGTTCTTCGTGTAAGCGATCACCCACGTGATAGTGATGTAATAGAAATAGATGAAAACTGCATGATATCAAATTTTGTAGGCAAGGGTCAGGAAGAAACGAGAACCGCAAACACAGGTATATTTGCTATAAATAAGGGGTTTCTAGAATTTATCCCAAGAGGTGTAAGTAACCTGGAAAAAGATGTAATTTCCAAGATGATAGGCCAGCCAATATTTGGTTTTATAAGTGACGAGTATTTTAAGGATATAGGAACAATAGAAAGATACGACAGAGCTCAGGAGGAATTTCCGTTATGAAAATACTTGTAACCGGTGGCACAGGATTTATAGGAAGCAATCTGGTCGAAGCACTCATAGCAGATGGTCACTCTGTGACTGTGTTGGATAATTTTTCACTGGGTAAAATGGAAAACCTGACCTCTGTGAAAAATAAGATAAAAGTCATGAACGGTGACTTGCGTGACCTGGAGACAGTCAAAAAAGCCACTAAAGGCGTTGACATAGTATTCAACGAAGCAGCTGCCTCGTCATCTCCAATGTTCATCAACGACCTGAAGAATGCTGTTTCTGTCAATGTGGACGGTTTCATAAATGTGCTTAATGCATGCAGGATAAACGACGTGGAGAAATTGGTATATGCGTCCACATCGTCCATATATGGCAACAGCAAGCCGCCATTGAGGGAAGACATGCTTGTCACGCCTGTGAACTTTTATGCTTCGACAAAGCTGCTTAACGAGCACTTGGCAATACTTTTCAGCAGAGAATACGGTCTTGAGACAATAGGCTTCAGGTACATGAGCATCTACGGCCCCCATGAAGAATCAAAAGGCATATACGCTAATTTGGCTACCCAGTTTCTGTGGGCAATGCAACGCAATGAACAACCTGTAATATATGGCGACGGTACACAAACGCGTGAGTTCACTTATGTGATGGATGTTGTAGCAGCCAACCTGCTTGCTATGAATCTGAAGAAGAATATTGGCGGCGAAATACTGAACATAGGCACAGGAACGTGCACATCGCTCAACAATCTTGTTGCGGTGATAAACAAAATACTCGGAAAATCCATAAAACCGAAGTATGTGAAAAATACTGTCAAAGGTTACATAGATGCCCAGCTGTCAGACATAACAAAAATAAAAACCACTCTCGGCTACGCTCCCAAGTACACGCTTGAAAAGGGATTAAGAGAAATGGCTTCTGGGAAACAAGTATGAAAACAGATTAGAACTATTCATTGTTATGCTTACCAAGTCTGATTATATAACTGCTTCAGATTCTTTAATATATTTTATAATTAAATCTGTCAAGGGCTTAAGGTTTCCCTCGTCTGCTTTGCTAAGCGCAGCATAGTAGCTTTCCCTGTCCTTGTACTTTATGTCAATAAGAGGAAAGCCGTTTTTTCTAAGTATAAAATTCAAAATGAGTCTTCCAACCCTGCCGTTGCCATCCCTGAAAGGGTGTATTGATTCGAATCCATGATGCATTAAGGCGGCGACAACTATGGGATGATACTTTTTCTTGTTTCTTCGGTACCAGATCGTCAGCTGCTTGAATTCCTGTTCCACTTTTTCAGGCGGTGGAGGCTTTACAGAAGCACCCCTTATGTAGACAGAAACATCACGAAAGGCACCTGCATACTTCCACAGTATATTATGCATCAAAACTTTGTGTATCCTAAGAACAAGACGCGTAGTTATGTCTCCTTTATAATGGAGCATAAGGTCAAAAGCATCCTTATGGTTCTGCGCTTCGCTGATTTCTTTGAGGCTTTTACCTTTTGGAACAGTCTTCTCAAAAAGAATCATAGACGTGTCCTGTAAAGACAAAGTAGAGCCTTCTATGGCGTTAGTATTGTAAGTAAACTGTGTTACAAAGTTCTCGTAATGGTTCTGGTACTGTAGCTTGTCTATTTTTCCTAGATTTTTCTTGTATTCCTTTTTGATGGCCTCAAGTTCCTTAATCTGCGACTCAGGTATAAGGGCTAGGAGAGGGTCGGATTGATTCTTGCTGCGTGTCGTCTTTTCGTCAAATTCCACCTTTCTTTCTCTTATTTTACTACTAATTTCTTTTTTTGATAAATCATGGCCCAAATATATTCTGACTTTTTTCCACTTATCGCCTTGGCGTATGGTTTCCGTAATATAATAATACTTCTTGCCGTTTTTGACCTGGATTTCTACATGCATATCATATCCTTATGACCACATGTATTTAAGTCTATGTATTAGACGTGGACATAAAGATAACAGATTACAGGAGGTTTCTGAAGGGGTAACAACATTTTCAAGGAGTGTAGTCACCTGTGGAACAATCCTGCTAATCTTAACTTCAACTTCAGGACACGTCGGGCCCACTTTTCTTATTATTTTTACTTATGCTTGCTATTCAGGAAAATATATTTCATCGAAGCACTTATCACACATGTCGTTATGCCAGTCGTGATTGTGAGCGGATATTTTCCTTTTGCATTTTTTACAGTTGAAGTTCATTTTCTCGTCATGCTTCATGTGGAAGGTTCTCATCTTCTTTCGTAACTATTAAGCTCGTCCCCTAAAAGGCGGTTTTTACGCTATTTTTTTGATCGGCAACAGAAAATCGGAAAATTATTCCTGAAGAATACCGTAGTCACTGACAATTTATGACAAAAATTCACACGAACTTAATGCATAGGACGATGAAATGGGCAAAAAAATTGTAGAAAGGAACACCTATAAGAATTCTCCACCAAAAATATTCTGTAATTCTGCCTTTTTATTAATTTCGGTATCCAGCTTATGTGTTACTTTCTTTCTTCATTTCATAACCCAGTGCACTTCATTGTATAGCACGTGACATAACTATTTGGACATATTATGATGTCACTGCTATATGCAGATGACATTATTTTGTATGAAAACTAATGTCATCTACTATAGTAATTCAATAAACTCCTTTTCAGAGATTTCAGCTGCTTTGATTATCGCTTTCAGTGTTCCTCTGTCTATCTCATTGTGCATAGGAACTGTGAGGGGCTTCTTTGTAGGATGCCGCATATGAACATGACTACCTTTCTGGTCACGTACATAATAACCAATTTTAGAAAGAGCCTTTATCGTTTCTTTTCCAGAGATTACAGGAAGTTTCATAATTTAACCTGTACTTCTGTTACTTTTCCATCTCCGCTTGTAACTATAGGTATACCATCTTCGGCCAAAGCCTCAAGATGTAGTTCTATGGCTTCCTTAATGTTTTCTTTTGCTTCCAATTCTGTTTTTCCTTGAGAAATACATCCAGGAAGAGCTGGTACAGTAGCTACGTAATAGCCATCTTCACCTTTTTCAATTAAAACCTTGAATTTCATATTATCACTAACTATAAATTATATCCATAATATTTAAGGCTTTGATTCTTGCGCTATTATGAAACAATCTTGCTAACCCGAACTTCAAATTCAGAACACGTCGGGCCCACTTTTCTTATTATTTTTACTTATGCCTGGTCTTCAGGAAAATACATTTCATTGAAGCCTTGCAAATGCCAGTTACCAGCATTGCGCCAACAGCCTTCTTCATCGTCTTATAGCAAATCTCAATGATATTTGAACTTTTGTTGAGTTTGCTATAAAGGAGATCTCGCGGTATTAAAGTTCAATAATTTGAGATGTCTCCTATTATTCGGCATGTAAAATAGTTTTCCCAGTTCGAAATCTCTGGTTTGCCGTCCGCACTCCATGCATTTGACTTTTTCCTTGGCTCTATGAGGCGTAGATATCCCTCAAAATTCGATCATTATCTTTCTTTTTCCTTCGGGATATATGTAGCCCTTCTTTACTTTCGCCAAGCCCATGGACCTTGAAATTTCCGTGGGCAGCCTTATGACGACAGAGCCGCCAGATCTCCAGATTTTGATTTCTTTTCTAGTTCCCCAGAGACTTTTTTCCTTAAGTTTTTCTTCTATTATTTCCATTGACTCTTCGGGAAAATATTTTGATCCGCATTTGTCGCATATTTCTATGTCAAGAATGCCGCAGTCAATCCCGTCTTGGACGGCTTTCTCTTTTGACCATTTCACCTTGCCACCGCATGGGCAAGGATAATTAATTTTTTCCATTTCAATACACCTCTACTATAGTTATGGGATATATTTTTCTTGCGTTACGAAGCCTGAATTCCCTGTAAGCAACCTTGATCCATCTGTATTCTGCCACAACAGAGCCATCGCTCCGCAAGGTTTTCGCGCCCTTGCTGACAGCTTCTTTTATCTGCATTATCCCTATGCCGCGTGTCTTCATCCTCTCCAGAAGATGCTCGCTTCTGCGCTGCGAGTCCTTCCAAGAGCCGAATGACCTGTCAAAGAATTTTATGTTAATACATGTCTCGGTCATTTTGTATAGTTTTATATAAAAGTATATAAAACTGTCTATTGAGAACTTTGATCTCCATAATTTGTCAAAGTTCACAATAAGGACTTTGAATGAAACATATATTATTCAAAGTCCTCTATTCAATAGAAAATACGATGATCTTCCTTTTGTAGAGGTAAGCACCACTATCCGCATTTACTATAGTGGAAGACATTAGTTTTCATACAACTTAATGTCTTCCGTATACAAGGTGAAACGAAGTTTCACCTGTACTGATTAAGCTTCGCTTAACCATGTATAGCACTGACATCATAATATGTCTGAAAATTTATGTCAGATGCTATAAATGGATGTGCATTCAGAAAAATAGCCTCGCTCTCACCTGCGCTCAAGAGGACGCAGTACTCACGCTCGGCTAATAGGATATTCAAAATTATCGCTGGGCATTGGCAAATGCCAGCTATCGGCATTGCACCAACAGCCATCTTCATCGCCTTAATCTTTGACAATAACATCAAGTATTCCGCGAATCCTTTTTGTAAATTCCTTTATATCATATTTTTGGGCGGACTTTTGTATCGTTTTTGGATTCCATTTGGTTTTTTCCAGCTTATCCAAAGCCCTTGCTATATCATCCTCGTTCTTGAAGAAAACGCCATTGTTATTATTAACAGTTTCAAGAAAACCCCCTTCCTTTATTGCAGCTATCGGCTTGCCAGAAGCATGGCTCTCTATAGCTATCAATCCTAAATCCTCATCCACATTGGCAGCTATAGTAGCTTTGCAGGTGGAATAAAGGTCTAGCATTCTAGCATCGCTAACACTGCCAAGGAACTCTATATTCCTGCAGCCATAAGCCAGCTTCCTTAGTTGTTTTTCCTGAGGTCCTGCGCCTGCCACAACCAGTTTCTTACCTGGCATTTTTTTGAAGGCCCTTATTATCATGTCAATACGTTTGAGCGGATCAAGTCTTGCCGCCGACAAATAGAAGTCGCCGCTCTTGACATATTTGTATTTTTTTGTCTCTATACCAGTATAAACAACAGATGTCTTACGGTAAAGCTTCCTGCCATAATATTTCAGGACCCTCTTTCTTACATTGTGCGAATTAGCAGCTATCCGATCAAACTGGCTCATGTACATTTTATCCTTGGGTGTCCAGTAACTGGCAAATTTCTTCAGCGCTAAACGTGATGCAAGGTTAGACTTTTTCAAAAAATAGCTCTTGAGGTCGTAGAGTGCTCTCATCGGTGTGTGAAGGTAAAGAACGTTAGGATGGCATTTATGCGCAGCAGAGATGCACCATACGCCAGAAAATATGTAAGCGTCATATTTAGGGAATTTGTATGTCTCAAACTTCCTAGCTATCCTGATATTTCTGTAAAGTTGCGGGCCTTTTATGCTGAAGCTGGAAACATTGACACCGCGAGTATCGAATGTCTTTGACTTGTCGATAAAACCCGTATATACATCAGCCTTCAGCGACCTTGCAAGGTTTATTACAAGCCTCTCGCCGCCTCCTCTCTTATCGAAAGTAGTCGTGGAATATTGCTATCTTCACGAAACCACCTCCATTTGTCTGTTCATTTTTATCGCCTGAAAATTAATTTTGCTATTGTCCTTAACGTTTTTGGCATGTTTGCCGTCTCCATAAACGCAATATCATTTGCAGTAACCGCCTTTGAAAATATTACAAACGCGAAATAAAATACCCAGCCAATCACAAGTAAAACAGCGAACTGTTGGTAAATAGGGATGTAAACATACGGTCTCAAGAGATATATAATACCTGTTGAAATAATAGCGCCAGCGGACACTTTAGCAAGTTTGTAGAAAGGCAGGGATATATTCAGAAGTTTTCTAACAAAGCCAAATCCTACAACAACTCCGATCAAGTAAGCTGTAAGAGAAGCTACCGCAGATCCAGTAATGCCGTATATCGGGACAAGCGCTATATTGAGAACAAGATTAGCTCCTGCCATCAAAAACAATATTTTTGTGTTGATGAAAGGTCTGCCTATACCATCCAATGTTGTTTGAAGAACAGTAAAAATAGAGTAGAAAATCATGCTTACAGTAAGTATCTGGAGTGTTATTGCTGCTGACAAAAATCCGTCGCCGAACAAAAATTTTATTATTATTTCCGGAAATGAGACAAGGAGTATCACAAACGGGAGTATCAAAAAAACAAGTACTGTTATTATGACTGATATGCTCTTTTGTATCTCTCCGAATTTTTTCCTTGCGTGAAGCTCGGATATAAGGGGAAATGCAACAGCAGCTATAGAGCCGGAAAAAATCAGGAGCAGCTGGGAAGTAGGCATGGCAACCTGGTAAAGAGCCACTTCTTCAAGCGACCTGTAAAAGGTGATGACTATTGTGTCTGTGTAGGTTATTATAAATATGGCTATGCTGCTGACAAAAATCGGCATGCTGAATTTGAGGATTTTCTTCAGAATACCCGAAGTTATTTCCATCTTCGCATTCATTATGCCAAGCTTGTAAAAACTGTAAAAAAATACTAGTGTAGTCAATATAGCTGCAATCAAATAAGCAAGCGCCACGCCTTCAACGCCCATTGAAATAAGCGCCACGGAAAGCAGGAACGTGAGTGAAATTCTCACGGGCTCCACAAGGGCGTATGTTCTGAGCTTCTGGTATCCCTGGAAAACCGATTGAAACACGACAAAAAACAAGCTTGGCAGGAAGCTCAAGGCCATAAGGATAAGTACCCTGTCAGCGGCGCTTGCTTTGAAAAGAGAAGATGCTATGTTGTTATGAAACATCAGTATGACGCTTGTAAAAATTAGTACCGTAAGTGTCTGAATAACAAGTATAATCGTGACGGACGTCTTTATTTTATTTTTGTCATTCTTTACCAAGAATTCTGGTATGTATTTGACAAGTGCCGAATTAAGTCCTAGGTATCGCACTAAAGTGAAAAGTCCGATAAACGCACCGACAGCGTAAAAAAGACCGAAATCCGCTATGGAAAGTGATCTTGACAAGAAAATTCTAAACAAGTAGCCAATAAATATGCTAAATATGGAAAGTGTCAGCACAAAGTAGCTGTTTTTCATTGCATTTTTTATCTGGCTCATAAGACAAACCTTTCTGGTTAAAAATATGGTGAATACATCTTTAATTCAATTACTAAAGATGGAGATAGTGCCGGCCCATTTCGCCATTTTTACTTCTAAACCAATTTTCTCCAGTAATCGAGCAGGTCCTTCATAGTCGTTTCAAAAGGTATCTCTGGCTTCCATCCGGTCTGCTGGCGGAACTTGGTTGAATCACCCAACAGTATTTCAACGTCGCTTGGCCTCATTCGAGCAGGGTCCTGCTTTACTTCTATTTTCTTGCTAGACATGGATAACAGCAGCTGGAGCATATCACTTATCTTCCAGGTCTTGCCACTGCAAATATTGTAAGCCTCGCCATAATCGCACTTTTCCACAGCCATGACATAAGCCCGCACAACATCACGAACGTCAGTGAAGTCCCTGCTTGCATTCAGGTTGCCAACTTGTATCACAGGTTCCTTAAGCCCCTTTTCAATTTCTGCTATCTGCTTGGCAAAATTTGAGGTAGAGAAAACATCACCTCTTCTGGGTCCCTCGTGGTTGAACGCCCTTGTTATTATCGTCTTCAGTCCATAGCTTTTATGGTATTGATAAGCCAACATGTCCTCAGCCACCTTGCTGACCCCATAGGGACTAAGAGGACGCAAAGGATTGGTCTCCTTTATCGGAGTTTCTTGAGGATAAACAAGGCCATACTCCTCGCTGCTTCCAGCTATCTGGATTACTGGATTTGTTTTAGAAGATCTTATCGCTTCTAGTAAATTAACAGTACCTATTATGTTAGTAGAAAGCGTTTCCTGTGGTGCATGAAAAGACGTATGAACAAACGACTGTGCTGCAAGATGAAAGATAACATCAGGCTCAACTGTCTTGATTGCTTTTTCAATACTATAGGAATCGCGTATATCAGTCTCTATCAATTTAATTTTGTCTTTTATGTGAGTTATGTTGTCAAGTCTGCTCCTCCATCTTACAGTACCATATACCTCATCGCCACGGGCAATTAGATAGTCTGCTAAATGCGAGCCAACAAATCCTGTTATTCCTGTTATCAATGCTTTCATAATTTCACTATTAGAGTATTTTGACAATCTTTTTAAACCATTGATTATAATTTAAGAATTGTTCTAATGTCCTAAATATTTTTTTTGTAAATTCTAAATATCTTTTCAGTTACAACATCGTACCTATAATTATTAGCTTGTTTTATGGCGTTTTTTGAAAGTTTTTTTCTTATTTTCTCATCGTCCAGCAGCAAATCTACGTATTTCTTCATTTTTTCCCAGTCCCCATAATTTACCAAGAATCCACCCTTTCCAACAGTTTCTGGAACAGCCCCAACCCGTGTGCTCACAACTGGTGTACCACACATCATAGCCTCTGCTATAGTACATCCAAAGGATTCGTAAACAGTAGGGGCTATAAGCACATCTGCCATGTTATAGATATCGGCCAGCTGCTTCGATGTCAAGTCATGTGTAAAAAGAAATCTTTTACTTGATTTTGTTTTAAGGCTATTATACAATTTGACTTGGTGTTTAAGGGTTCCGTTGCCGACAAAAATAAATTTAATATCCTTTCTTTCAGATTCCAATTGCCTAAAAATTTTATATGCTACAACAGGACCTTTCCATAACTCCATTGGTCCCACAAAAGCAACAGTAAGTTTATCCGCCTTCGAACCGCGTGGCTTGTATATATTGTGATTTATGGGGCATGGCACAATTTTGAAATTCCCTTTTGATATTAAGCTCAGTTGATCTTTTTCGTTTTTATTAAAGGGTAAAACTGTGCTGGAATTTCTAATTATATGTGCTCCCTGAGATATGTTGTATAACTTTAAGAGATTTTTCTTAATTCTATTACTGGGTGGATGGTAGGCTGTGGTGAACATATGCGGTATGTTCTTTTTCTTTGATACATTAAACCCAATTGTTGCGGGAAAATAACCGTAATGAAACGAGTGAATAATATCTAAATTATTTTTCAAAACCATTTTGAATGCTTCAAAAGATACGTGATATCCCCCAAGTTTGCTCAAATCTATTGTTTTGAAGCGGCTTACTGTAAAATTCTTATAAATTTTATGCTTTCTGAAACTTGGTGCTTCAGGTGCAAATATCTTCACATCTACATCATACTTTTCATTCAGTTGTTTAGCCATCAAGTAAACCGCGTTAGAAATACCAGAATACCACTCATATGGCTTGAAGGAAGTCGTTAGTATACCTAATTGCATTTTAAACACCAGAAAATATAATTTTACTTAATTTTTTTTCAAAAACCTCGTCAGAAAACATATTTGCTCGTTTAAGCATTGCAGACCTTTTATATTTACTTATTTTGAAACCTTTAACAACTTCGATAAGATTTTCTACATATGGTTTATTGATAAGTACTCCTGTGTCATTTGTTATAGTTTCCATAAAACCACCCTCATTAACAGCTATACAAGGTTTACCAGACGCCATAGCTTCCACAGGAACTAGACCAAAGTCCTCCCTAGTAGAGGTTTGTATAGCACAATTCGCGTGGGAATAAAGCTCTATTAGTTCGTTTTCTGTTAAGTTTATTTTGAATTTTATATTTTCTTTGGCAGAAGCCTTTAGCCTGTTGAAATATTCTTTTTTATTGTCAATGAGGCTCCCTGCTATTATAAGCCTTTTATCCGGCATTCTATTGAAAGCTTCTATCTGTGTCTCTATGTTCTTCTGTGGCATAATTCTCTGCACGGATAAAAAATAGCCTCCAGCTTTGCGTGACTTAAATTTCTTAATTTCTGTAGGTGGATAAAGAATAATAGTTTCGACTTTTCTGTCGTAATAATTTTCTATTCTTCTTCTGCCCTCCAAGGATTGAACATAGACCTCTTCTATTTCAGTCATAGCTTTTTTATCAGATCTTACCGCAAAGTAAACCCAGCATTTGAAAAAAATTCTTTTAAACAGACCAAGATTTTTTTCGACATCTCCCCTAAGATCCGAAAACATCCTAGGTGGTGATATTGTTATGTGTATATGTCTTCCTCTCAGGGTTTTATTCAAAGACACAAATTTTGCCCAATCTCCAATAGATATCAAAAAATCGTAATCTGACAGATCGATTTTCTTGAATTTTTCAGAAGCCTCCTTGTGCATCAAAAGGGGTATTGGAAAAGTTTTCAGTGGGTTAGAAATAACATTGATTTTAGAAAAATCACTGTAAGTTCTCTCTGGCATATATTGGGTAGTTATAATATCCGCGCCTAATATCTTTGCCATGAGAAGTACTTCTCTTTCTCCGCCGCCTTTATCCACCAAAAAATCCCAAGCAATTCCAATTTTCATCATTTTCGCCCTTTAAAAATTAGCCTATGTATAAATTTTTGTAATAGATTTAAATTCTTAATATGTTTCATATACTTCAATGGCGTAAGACTATGCTCAGTAAAAAGAAAATACCAGATGTTCTTTGTAATTGTGGTCATGACGTCATGCTCCATGGTTTCCAGAATATGGCATGTTCCGTGATGCTTTCCAAGTTAGACGGATGTGGAAAGTTGATAAGCTACAAGTGCCCGTGTCAAAAATATGAAAGGTCCCAACGTTAAGCTGTACACATCTGTTTTATTTTCTTTGCTTTGCGTACTGTTATTTTTTTCCCAGCTGTCAGAGAAAATTTAACAAAATTCTTAATACCTTTCTTTCTCTGGCAATGCATTATTATCCGTAGTGCATACTTCTGTAATGTTCTTAAATCATGTTCAGCCAAATAATAAGGAACCGGCGCATCTTCGCTTATCCAGAAACTGTCATCTATCAAGCCCTTTTCCCGTGCCATAACATAAAACGGTGTGTTGGGAAAGAGTTGTAAAACAGAGACAGAATCAACATCATAATATTTGACCTTGTCTAAAAGTTCGCATGTCTCTTTTACAGTCTCCTCATCTTCGCCAGGGTTTCCAATCATCATGAATAAACCTATTTCTATGCCGGTATCCTTAAGCATCTCGAATCCTTGTATCACAACCTGTTTGTTAAGACCCTTATGGAGATTGTTAAGAATCTTTGCTGCTCCAGACTCAAGTCCAAATGTAAGTCTTACACAGCCAGATCTCTTCATTACATCAAGCAATTCTCTAGATATACAGTTAAACCTGGATATGGCTTGCCATTTAATATTGAGATTTCTTTTTATTATCTCCTCGGATACATCTCTTGCCCAATCCTGGTCTACTGAAAAAGTATCGTCTTCAAAGTAAATGTTCTCAACGCCATATTCTCTAACCAAGTGTTCCACTTCATCGACTACATTCTTAGGGTCTCGCTTTCTTGTTCGTAGTCCCCAAAAATATGTGGTAGAACAAAAGTTGCAACCGAATGGACATCCTCTATTGCCAATTACATGTGCCCATTTCTTTTTCCTTATATCATCAGCGAAATGATGATGTGCGGCCATTGGCAATGAATTAATGTCAATAGACCACTCTCTATTTTTATTGACTTTAATTTTTCCGTCCTTATCTTTGAAAGCTATGCCACTTATGCCATCAAATGATTTGTTGTTTTCGTATGCATCCATAAGTTCGTCTACAGTCTGTTCGGCCTCACCGGAAAATATAACATCAACTGGAAAGTTTTCAAGTATCTGAGTTGGGTAAAATGTTGCGTGGGGACCGCCCATGATAACTTTTATTTTGTTATCCAAAGATTTGGCAGTTTTAGCCAGACGAAAAGCATTCTTCCTGTTGTAAGTGAGACAGCTTATTCCAATCATATCAGGCTTTTCAGAACTAATTATACTCTCAACGCTTTTCATGCCACTGAGTTTTTTATCATGAGCGAGATCAAATATCTTTACAACATGTCCCCTTTTTTCAAGAACAGCAGCAACATAACAAAGTCCAAGAGGGTAGTCCAAAGGCTGTGCATCCTCAAAAACGCCATACTCCTCATTATTAGGTGGGTAAAATAGTAATATTTTCATTATAAAAACACTTGTAATTTCTACAAATATAAAGCAATAATTCTTAAAACAAATTCGTTTATAAACTTTTTGGTATGAAACCCATATAATCGGCAATTTTGTTACTCATTTTTATACTTTTTTAATCAATCCTATGTATGAAACAATTAAACCTTAGTTGTGAATTAAGATGAAGAAGCTAAATATAGGATGTGGAGAGAAGCCAATGAAGGGCTATGTCAATCTTGACGTATGCCGTTTCAAAGGTGTGGATGTAATCCATAACCTTAACAAGTTTCCCTATCCGTTTAAGGACAATACCTTTGACGAGATAAGGGCATCACAAGTTATTGAGCATGTAAATAACTTTCCAGAAGTCATGCGGGAGTTATGCAGAATACTGAAGCCTGGCGGAGTGTTAAAGATATGGAGCGTAACTGTGCATACTATTTGGGTGCAGCCATTCCATAAAAGGGCATTCATGCACAATACGATGGACTTCTTCTGTAATTATCCGACAGAACATGGCACTTTTGATTTCAAAGCTGTGCGGGTAAAGAAGTATATATTTGGCAAGAAATGGACATTCTGGAACTACCTGATTGAGCCAATAATGAACAGAATTCCAACAGCTTACGAATGCTCGTTTCTTTACTATCTATTTCCAGCACGAGAAATATATTTCGAATTGATAAAAAATTCCTAAATTTAATAGAAAAACCTTTTCTGAAATAATTCTTTCATCCTGACGGGATAAAAATGAATCTAATCAAATAATCATAATAACCGTTTATAATAAGAATAAAATATTTCTTGGTTTTGAAAATTTTACATTTAGTATATTTATAATTATTTTTGTATCGGCATCTTGTTCTTCGATAGAACACCTCTTATAGTTTTCAGCGTATCATTGGGGTGTTTCGCCGCGTCAAATATTGTATCAAAGAAGTTATTTTTCAGGTTGTCTTTTATGTATTTTTCTCTGAAATAGTTAAGCTCCTCACGAGCCCTAAGAAATGTTTCCTTAAATTGTACTTTATCTATTCCTTGGTCGAGCATAAGAGGATTATCAACATTCTGATGGCTTAATAGATCCCAATTCATATCTTCTGAGACTTTTC
>Ga0265296_1002343_pt1 | contig 19298 bp, 17 predicted proteins | sample MunlanPumphouse1_FD_189073 | JGI IMG/M metagenome (GOLD analysis project Ga0265296, IMG submission 189073) | Groundwater microbial communities from a municipal landfill in Southern Ontario, Canada - Pumphouse #1 | ecosystem: Environmental > Aquatic > Deep subsurface > Groundwater | place...
GCCCTTGCAGTAATAGAGGTCGGCCTCGAAGTATCCTTCTTCGTTCTTGTGAATCGCCGCGTCGGGGCAGTAGATGAAACAAACGCCGCACTTGACGCATTTCGCGTGATCCCAGACGGGTCGGATGGATCTCCAGTCGCCGCAGCGGTACTGGGAGGCGTTGCCCGGCTGACTCACCGCGCAGCCCGGCTCGATGTCCTTCCATCCAAGATCGAATTCCGATTTCGGCACTGCTTTCGGCACGTCGCGCGTCTCTCCCGACTTTGAAACAAAAAACCCCGGAACCCTCTCTACTCCCCTCGCGATCCCTACGCCTTTCTCTTACTGGCGCTCGTGGAGCAGATGATCGACGACCGTCGGATCGGCCAGAGTCGTCGTGTCGCCGACTTCGGTGCTGCCCGCCGCGATGACCTTGAGGATTCTCCTCATGATCTTGCCGCTCCGCGTCTTCGGGAGCGCGTCGGCGAACTGGATCTTGTCCGGCTTCGCGATCGGCCCAATCATCTTGCTAACATGGTTGCGGAGCTCTTCCTTGAGCTTGTCCGATTTATCGAAACCGCCGGTCAGGGTTACGAAGGCGTAGAGACCCTCCCCCTTGATCTCGTGCGGCATGGACACGACCGCCGCCTCGGCGACCGACTCGTGGCTGACAAGCGCGCTCTCGACTTCCATCGTTCCGATCCGGTGACCGGAGACGTTGATCACGTCGTCGACGCGGCCCATGAGCCAGAAGTAGCCGTCCTCGTCCTGCCGCGCGCCGTCGCCGGTGAAGTAGACGCCCTTGAAGCGGCTATAGTACGCATCCGCGTAGCGCTTGTCGTCCCCCCAGATCGTCCGGAGCTGTCCCGGCCACGGTTTCTTGATGACGAGGTAGCCGCCTTCGTTGCGCGAGCACGGCTTGCCGTCCTCGCGAACGACCTCCGGGAAAATGCCCGGGAAGGGCAGCGTCGCCGAGCCCGGCTTCAGCGGGAAGGCGCCCGGGAGCGGCGTGATGAGAATGCCGCCCGTCTCGGTCTGCCACCACGTGTCGACGATCGGACAGCGTTCCTTGCCGATATTCCGGTGATACCACATCCACGCCTCGGGGTTGATCGGCTCGCCGACGGAGCCGAGAAGCCTCAGGCTCGACAGATCGTTCTTCGCCGGCCATTCCTCGCCGTCGCGCGCGATCGCGCGGATGGCGGTCGGAGCGGTGTAGAACACGCTGACCTTGTGCTTCGCGACGACGTTCCAGAAGCGGTCCGGATTCGGGAAGTTGGGCACGCCCTCGAACATGACCGTCGTGGCGCCGTTGGCCAGCGGGCCGTACACGATGTATGAATGCCCCGTGATCCAACCGATGTCGGCCGTGCACCAGAAAATATCCTCGTCCCTGATGTCGAAGATGAGCTTCGTCGTCATGGCGACGTACATGAGATAGCCGCCCGTCGTATGGACGACACCCTTCGGCTTGCCCGTAGTGCCGCTTGTGTAAAGGATGAACGAGATATCCTCGGCGTCCATCTGCTCCGGCTCGCACGTGTCCTTGGCCTTCGCCATCTCTTCGTGCCACCAGACGTCCTTGCTCTTGTTCATCGCGACGTCGAGACCGGTCCGCTTCACGACAATGACCTTCTCGATCGTCGGGCACTGGCCGAGAACCGAGTCCGCGCCGGTCTTCAAAGGCACGGCCTTGCCGCGCCGGTAGCTGCCGTCGGAGGTAACGAGAAGCTTCGCGCCCGCATCGATGATGCGGTCCTTGAGCGATTCGGCGCTGAATCCGCCGAACACGATCGAATGGATGGCGCCGATGCGCGTGCAGGCGAGCATCGCGATCGCGAGCTCGGGGATCATCGGGAGGTAGAGATTGACGCGGTCGCCTTTCTTGATCCCGTGCGATTTGAGGACGTTCGCGAACTTGCAGACCTCGCGATGGAGCTCGTTGTAGGTATATTTCTTCGCGTCGCCGACCGGTTCCCCTTCCCAAATGAGAGCGGTCTTGTCGCCCTTTTCCGCGAGGTGCCGATCAAGGCAGTTGTAGGAGATGTTGGTTTTGCCGCCGATGAACCACTTCACGAAGGGGGCCTTGCTGTGATCGAGCACCTTATCCCACTTCTTGAACCAGTGCAGGGTGTTCGCCTGTTCGGCCCAGAAGCCCTCGAGGTCTTCCTCGGACTTCGCGTAGAGCTTCTTGTATTCGTCCATGCTCTTGATGTGGGCCTTCTCGACAAAGCCCTTCGGGGGATTGAACACCCGCCGCTCATCGAGCATGGAGGTGATAGTTTTCTTCTGCTCTGTCATGGGAACCTCCTGTGCGGTTTGGTCTGGTTTGTATTGATGCGCGTTTTACAAAGCAAAGTGAAAGCGCGAGCACTAAGAAGTTTGAATTTAATCAGATATTCCGTTTCTGTCAAGATATAATCCACCCTCCTCCATGCCGTACGCGAACGTCGTTCGGATGCACATAATGATCTTCATTTTCGCGGGACTCTATGGAGCGGGGCGTGCCATGCGGAAGGGCCGAACGGGAAAGCAACCTGCTTGATTGCCTCGCTACCCGGCCTGCGCCGCGATCAACGCTTCAATGCGGCGGCGAAGCTCGTCGCGCGTTATTCTGAACGCCGCAAGCCGCTCCTCTTCCGCGCCTTCCGCGGCAGCCGGATCGGCAAGGGGCCAATGAAGGCGCTCGGCGCCCCCGAAAAAGATCGGGCAGACCTCCTCGGCGCACAGGGTGATCACCGTATCTATTTCGGCCGCGGGAATCTCCGAAACACCCTTCGATCGTTAGCCGGAGACATCGATGCCGATCTCGCGGAGAACGGCGACCGCCTCGGATCTCACGCGCGTCGGGCTCGAGCCGGCGGACTGGACACGGACTCCCGGCGGAACGAGCGACCGGGCGATTCCCTCGGCCATCTGGCTGCGCGCCGAGTCGGCGACGCAGAGAAACAGGATCCCTTTCATCAACGCGGCTCCCCGGGCTTTCGGCCCACGACGCGGACGCTCGCCACCTTGCCCGCGATCTCTTCGATCGCCGCGTGGATCTTTTCGCGCGGGAGACCCTTCCCCCCACAGCATGGGGCATCGTCGCCTGCGATCTCGGAAACGAGGAGTGCTACGAGCTGCTCGCGATCGTACACGAGGCGATCGTTGACCGCAACGTCGGAGAGCCCCGCTCTGCGGAGCCCGTTGAGATACTCCGCCTCCGGTATCGCTCCCGTAATGCAGGCCGAGTACAGCGCCCCCAGCTCGACTACCCAGCCCGGAAGCTTTTCCGTAACGATGTCCGAGATGGATATGCGCCCGCCCGGCTTGAGCACGCGAGCGATTTCGGCGAACACTTTTGGCTTCTCGGGCGACAGATTTATGACACAGTTCGATATGACAAGATCGACGGAGCCGGATTCGACGGGCAGCTCCTCGATGAGCCCTTCCCGCACCTCGACGTTCGCGAGGCCCGCCGCGGCGGCGTTCTGACGCGCCCGCTCGATCATGGCGGGAGTCATGTCGACGCCGATCACGCGCCCCCGGGGGCCCGCGATCTTCGCGGCGAGCAGAAGGTCGATGCCTGCGCCGGAGCCGAGATCGAGCACCGTGTCACCCTCGCGGATTGCGGCGAGAGCAACAGGATTCCCGCAGCCGAACGAATTCACGACCGCATCCGCGGGGAGCGCCGCCATCTCGTCGCGGCTGTATCCCGCGAGCTTCGCCGCGACCCCCGCCGAGACCGGAGCGCCGCAGCAGCTGCACCCGCATCCCGGCGAAGAGGGCTTCTCCACGGCGCGCGCATAGGTTTTCGAAACGTCATTACGGATCTTGTCCTCTCTTTTCATCGCGCTACCTCCCACACTCGTGCCCGCCGCCGTGATGGCCGCATGCGTCTGCAGGGGTGGCTTCCGCCAGCGTTCCGCGCTTCAGAAGTTCGACGTTGTCGAGGATCGTTCCGGGCGCCGCGCGGTACACGCGCATGCCGCCCGCGTTCAACATGAGGAGGGCTCGCTGCCCGATACCGCCGACAACGATCGCATCGATTCGCCGGCCCTCGAGCGATGACAGCGGGTGGCACATGCCGTGCTCGTGAGAACCGTCCCCGTTGCCGATAATATCCGTCATTCCCGTCTCGGTATCATGAATGACGAAATGCGAGCATGATCCGAAATGCCCGTGCGGCATTCCCTCCAGGCCCTTCTCATCCATCGCCGGAATACATACCTTCATGAGAGACCTCCTCCTGTTCGATTGCCCCGCCCTTTGGTTCAGCCGAGAATATCCTTCATCATCGGGCCGAGCATCGTTCTCACGCTTTCTGCGAGCCCTTCTACCTTGATGAGACTGATACAGCACGCGTCTTCGCCCGATCCATGCATGATGAGGGCGAGCTTGTCGCCGGCTTTGATTCCGGCTTTCTCTCGGATCTCCTTCGGAAGCACGAGTTGGCCACGTTCGTCGACCGAGACGACCGCCTCGATCTTGCAGCAGCTCATCCGCCCCATCATACCCCCATGCTTCATTCCTCCCGATCCGCAGCATTTCGATTTCTCCGGTCCTTTCCCTCCCGCCATTGCGCCCTCTCCTTTGTATCACATGCACCATATTCAGCATATTCCTATTATTATGTATATTCTGATTTATCAGATATGTCAAGCAAAAAATGCTCCCCGAGGGGGGAGCATTTCATTCATCGGTCGTCGCTGACGCGCGGCGCCACCGTTTTTCGCGGGCGTCGTCGGCGCGGGGCCCGCGATCATTTCATCTTCGGCAGGCGGACGAGCCCTTTCTTCTGAAGCAGCTGGAACTTCGCGCGCGATTCCGAGATCATCTTCTCGGCCTTGTTGTAGAGCTGGTCCCACGTCAGGTTCAGCCGCGCCACACCCTGCTCGACCGCCTTGCGGCCCACCGCCGCGGCCTCGCGCGGATACACCTCGACCTCGTCCATCGTCGGGATCAGGTAATCCTCGCGGAGCCCCTTGTCCTCGGCGACGCGGGCGAGCTCACGCGCGGCAGCGATGCACATCTCGTCCGTGATCGTCTTCGCCATCACGTCGAGGGTGCCGCGGAAGATGCCCGGGAAGCCGAGCGAGTTATTGACCTGGTTCGGAAAATCGCTCCGGCCCGTTGCGACGACGCGCGCGCCGGCCGCCTTCGCGTCCCACGGCCATATCTCGGGGATCGGATTCGCGCATACGAACACGACGGAGTTCGTTGCCATCCGCGCGATCCATTCCTTCTTGATCGTATCGGGTCCGTTCTTCGAGAGAGCTATGAGGACGTCGGCCCCCTCCATCGCCCGCGGGACGTCTCCCGTTCTCCCCTCGCCGTTCGTCTTCTGCGCCATCTCCCATTTTTCTTTCCAATCCTGCCTGAGCTCTTCTTCGCGCCCCATGTGCAGGATGCCTTTGCTGTCGCACATGATGATGTTCTTCGGCGTGACGCCGGCGACCATGATCATGCGCGCGATGCAGATGTTCGCGGCGCCCGCGCCCACGAGCGTGATCTTGATCTTCGCCATGTCCTTGCCGACGATCTTGACCGCGTTGATGAGCCCGGCGACGGTGACCGCCGCGGTGCCCTGCTGGTCGTCGTGCCACACGGGAATATGGCATTCCTTGCGGAGCGTGTCGAGGACGCGGAAACACTTCGGCTGCGCGATATCCTCGAGATTGATGCCGCCGAATGACGGCTGAAGGAGCTTCACGAACTCGATGAGCTTGTCGGGGTCCTTCGTATCGACGCAGATCGGAAAGGCGTCGACGCCGCCGAGATACTTGAAGAGCATCCCCTTGCCTTCCATGACCGGCAGCCCCGCCTCGGGGCCGATATCGCCGAGACCGAGGACGCGCGTGCCGTCCGAGACGACCGCGACGAAATTCCCCTTGTTCGTGTGCTCGAAGACCTTCTCGGGATTGTCGCGGATGTCGAGACACGGCTTCGCGACGCCCGGCGTGTACCAGATCGCGAAATCGTCGAAGCTCCGGATGCATGCCTTCGGCATGATCTCGATCTTCCCCTTGTAGAAGGGATGCATGACCATCGCGTCGATGCCGGGCTGCTTCGCCTTCGCGAGGAGCTCTTCCGTCGTGAGCGGCTTCAGGACGATCGGTTTTTTCGGCGCGGGCTTCTTCGGGGCCGGCTTCTTCGGCGCCGCTTTCCGGGGTGCGGCCCTGCCCGCCGCCGGTTTCTTCGCAGCCGGCTTTTTCGCGGCCGCTTTCTTCTTCGGCTTCGGCGCCTTCCTGGCGCTCTTCGCCTTCTTCGCGCTCTTCGCCTTCTTCGCGCTCTTCGCTTTCCTCGCGCTCATCGAATACCTCCTCTGGAAATGAAAAGAATCGAGTCCGTAGATGACCGTCTATCGAGCCAGCACTTCCGCGCCGGCCTTGAGGCCTTCGTCGAAGGCCTTCATGTTCAACTCTTCGGTCCCCTTGGGGACGCGCGCGAGAATGGCCTTCCGCACGGCGTCTTCCGACGCGACGCCCGATATCTTCGTGAGAATGCCCAGCGCGACGATGTTCGTCACGACCGCCTTGCCGATCTTCTTCACGGCGATCTCGGTAATCGGGGCCTGGTAGAGCTTGTAGTTCCCCTTCGGCAGATCCTTCACGAGCCCCGAGTCGACGATGAGCGTGCCGCCCGCCTTGAGATCCTTGCTGTACTTCGTGCACGATACCTGCGTGAGAGCCAGGAGCAGGTCGAGGTCCAGAACCTTCGGATAATCGATCTCGCCGTCGGCGATGACGACCTCCGCCTTGCTCGCGCCGCCGCGGGCCTCGGGCCCGTAGCTCTGGGTCTGCACCGCGTTGCGGCCGTCGTAGATGACGACCGCTTCGGCGAGAATCTTTCCCGCCAGGATGAGCCCCTGGCCGCCGGAACCGCTCAGACGCATTTCGTATCGATCCATTACCGCTCCCGTTTTGCTGCCCGCGATCTATTCCTTGGCCTGCTTTTCCGCTTTCAATCGAGCGATGAGCTTGTCGTATTCTGCCGTGAACTCCGGCTTCTCGACGTCCCAGAGAACGCCCGAGGCGATCTTGTCCGCCTTCTCGTCCTCGGTCATCTTGTCGAGCTTGTCTTTCAAAATGACGTTGTCCTTGAGCCAGTTCATCATGTCGACGGGGGTCGCCTGTTTGTTCCGCCTTCCGTAGGCGGTCGGGCATGGCGTGAGAATCTCAACGACGGAGAATCCCTTCTTCTGGAGCGCCGCCGCGATAAGCTTATCGAGCTGCTGGACGTGATAGACGTCTCCGAGCGCGACGAAAGAGGCGCCCGCGGCCTGCGCGAGCCCCGCTATGTTGAACGAGGGCTCCAGGTTCCCGAAGGGTGCCGTCGAGGCCATCTTGCCGCGCGGCGTCGTCGGGGACACCTGCCCGCCCGTCATGCCGTAGATGAAATTGTTGTAGAGGAGCACGGTGAGATCGATGTTCCGGCGCGCGGCGTGTATGTAATGATTCCCGCCGATAGCGGTCGCATCCCCGTCTCCCGTCACGACGATCACGTGCAGGTTCGGTTTGGCGAGCTTCACCCCGGTCGCGAACGCGATCGCGCGGCCGTGCGTCGTGTGGAGCGTGTTGATGTCGATGTAGCCCGCCGTCCTGCTCGCGCAGCCGATCCCCGACACCATGACCGCCTCGTCCTTCGAGATGCCGAGCTTCTTGATCGCCCTGATGAGCGCCTTGAGCACGATGCCGTCGCCGCAACCCGAGCACCATATGTGGGGAAGATTTTTCTCGCGCACGTATTCGAGGTAGTTGAACATCTCAAACCACCTCCCTGATCTTGTCGACGATCTGCTGCGGCGTGATCGGATCTCCGTCGACGCGGTTCACCTTGTGAATCTCCGCCCTGCATTTCGCGGCGAGCTCGACCTCGCGCGCCATCTGTCCGAGGTTCAGCTCGGGGACGACGAACGCCTTGACCCTTCCCGCGATGTCGAGAATCTCTTCCGACGGAAACGGCCAGATCGTCGTCGGCTCGAAGAGCCCGGCCTTGATGCCCGCCTCGCGGCATTCCTTCACGGCGCGCCTCGCCGATCGCGCGACGCCGCCGTAGGCGAAGACGGCGACCTCGGCGCCGTCCAGATAGAGCTCTCTCCAGCGGATGATGTCCTTTCGGTGACGCTCGATTTTCTCGGTCAGGTGGAGGATATTCGCCTCGATCTTCTTCGAATCGTTCGTTGGGAAGCCCGAATCGTCGTGACAGAGGCCGGTTACGTTGTACCGGTAACCCGTTCCGAAATTCGCGAGGATGGGTATACCGTTCTCGGTCTTCTCGTACGGGAGATATTTGTCGGGGGATTTCTCCGGCTGCCTGCGGTTGACGATCTCGACGCTTCCCTCCTCGGGAAGCACCATCCGCTCCGTCATGTGCCCGACGATCTCGTCGAAGAGAAGTATCACCGGCGTCATGTACGTTTCGGCGAGATTGAACGCGCGAATCGTCTGCTCGAACATCTCCTGGGCCGACGCCGCGCTGAGCGCGATGACCCCGTGATCTCCATGCGAGCCCCAGCGCGCCTGCTGCATGTCCATCTGCGCGGGAAGGGTCGGCGTTCCGGTGCTCGGACCGCCGCGCTGCACGTCGACCACGACGCACGGAACCTCCGCCATGACCGCGTGCCCCAGATTCTCCTGCTTGAGGCTGAAGCCCGGACCCGACGTCGCCGTGAGCGCCTTTACCCCCGCGAGGGAGGCGCCGATGATGGCGCCCATCGCGGCGATCTCGTCCTCCATCTGGATGAACTTGCCGCCGATCCTCGGGAGCTTGCGAACGAGGTACTCGGCGATCTCCGAGGAGGGCGTAATGGGATAGCCCGCGAAGAAGCGGCAGCCGGCCCAGATCGCCCCCTCCGCGCAGGCGTCGTTCCCCTGCATCATGACTATCTTTCCCGTGGGACTCTTCGACAAGGGGGCTGTCTCCTTTTCCGGCCGGAGGCGCCACGGCGCCGCGCGCCCCTCAAAGCGCCTCTTCCGAACGTTCAAGGGCAAAAAAATTGAGGACCACCTGGGGGCAGTCCTCATTCAACCGTTATCGCGAAATCAGGGCACCTGAGCTCGCACAGCATGCATTTGCTGCAGTCTTCAGGCCGTGCGACCTTGACCTTCCCGCCCTCCATTTCGAGTACGTTCTTCGGGCAGTAGGCCACGCAGATCTCGCAACCCTTGCACCATTTGAGGTTGACTTCTATGATCGCTTGCTTTTTTTCCGCAGCCTGACCTTCAGCCACCCCGACCACATCCGATCAGGTTTATTCCACGCCACAAAAGCGATGCGTATACAAAGCGAAAAGGCTCGCTCGAAATTTTTGACAATATATACCAGCCCCAAAATCGTTGCAAGCCTTTTCAATGCCTATGGCAAATTTTATTCAGGATAATGGAAAAATGCGGGAAACGCAACGGGACTGCGGCGGGTGCCAAGGCTCCGAGAACGCCGAATCTATTCTGGAGCTGGCGATCGGAATTGAACCGATGACCTGCGCATTACGAGTGCGCTGCTCTACCAGCTGAGCTACGCCAGCTCCGAATGTCCTATTTTATATATTTGCACGGCTTGGCGCAATGATTTTTCTCTCGTTACTGGGGTTACCGGCATTCCCATTTTGCCATCGGAGTCAGTCCAGGCACCGCCCGGATTGCCCGGATCCGCAGAAAGCACGGCCGTTTTCCCAGCGGCACGGATTGGTTCATCCCATAAGACCATCGAGAACGCGCCTGATCTTTGCGACTACTTCCTTGGCGCAGTCCATGCCGCGGATCTTGAATCGAAGCGACCGAGACGTTCTCGTCGTTCCATCAGGCATGACGTCTCCTTTCAGATCGCGGCGTCTCCGCGCTCGCCGGTGCTGATCTCAATGACCTCCACCACCTCGTACACGAAGATCTTCCCGTCCCCGGGGCGCCCGGTGTGCGCCGCGTGCGAGATGGTCTCGACCACCGTCTCAGCGATCTCATTCGGCACGACGATCTCGATCTTGATCATCGGCGCATCCTCGACACGCTCGGCCGGCTCAGCGCTTGGGTCGCTACGACTGAAACCGTTCACCAATGACACGATGATTCCCGGTAGATGAGCCACCTCGCGGAGGCTATCGATGACCTTATCCCCCATGAATTGTGGGACGACAGCTTTGATTTCTTTCATGACCGTCTCCTATAGCTCGACCGCTGCCTTGGCAGGGGCGAAGCGGTTTGCAAACAACGAGTAAAGCGTCGGCAGCACGATGAGCGTGAGCAACGTCGACGTGATAAGCCCTCCCATCACGACCACGGCGAGCGGTTTCTGGATATCCGCACCCGAGCCCGAAGCGTAGAGCATGGGCAGGAGACCGATGAAGCTCGTGAGAGCGGTCATCATGAGCGGCCGGAACCGCAGGTCGCAGCCCTTGGTCACCGTGTCGGCCACGGACTCGCCCTGCTCACGGAGCTGACGGAAAAAGGCCACCAGCACGACACCGTTCTCCACGGCTATGCCCAGCAGTATTATGAAGGCGACCGCGGCCGAAACCGAGATGGGCATTCGAAAGGCGACGACCGCGATCACTCCTCCGATGAGCGCGAACGGGAGGTTGAGCAGCACGAGGAGTGCGTTCCAAATCGACCCGAGAGCCAAATACAGCAAGATCATGATGAGCAGGAGCGCCACCGGTACGACGATGGCGAGCTGGCGCATGGCGCGCTGCTGGTTCTCGAACTGCCCCCCGTACTCCACGTAGTAGCCGGACGGGAGCTCCTTCACCAGCGGCGCGAGCCGCGTTTGAAGTTCGGAGACAAATCCGCCCAGGTCCCGGCCTCGAATGTTGGTCTCGGCCACCACGCGGCGCATGCCGTTCTCGCGGCTCACCTGCGCGGGCGCCTCGACTATCTGAAACTGCGCAATATGCGCCAGCGGCACTCGCTCTCCGCCGGGGGCGGTGACCAACAGGCGCTCGAGCTCAGGGATGTCGCTTCTGGCCCGCTCGGGGAAGCGGACAACCACCGCGAACCGGCGTTGCTCCTCGATCAAGGTCGTGGCCTTCTTCCCGGCTATCGCCGCCTCGATAGTGGCGTTGACATCCGCAATCTTAATGCCGTGGCGCGCGACGGCCTCGCGGTCGATGACCACGTCGAGCTGGGACATGCCGGACACCTGCTCGACCTTCACGTCGCGCGCGCCCTCAATCCCCTGCATCACACTCGCGGCACGGTTCGAAAACTCTTTGAGCACCTCGAGGTCTGGGCCGAAGACCTTTATCGCGAGATCGCTCTTGACGCCGGAGATAAGCTCGTTCACCCGGAGCGCAATTGGCTGCGAGAAGGAGAAGCGCAGGCCGGGGATCTGGGAGAGGTCCTTCTGGATGGCCTCGACGAGCTCGGCCTTGTCCCTCCCCGTGCCCCACTGCTTGCGGGGTTTGAGCATGATAAAGACGTCGGTTTGCTCGGGTCCCATCGGGTCCTCGGAGATCTCGGCGCGGCCCGTCTTGCTCACCACGGTCTCAACCTCGGGGAACATGCGCAGGCGCTGCTCCATGAAGCCGGCGACCTTCACCGACCCGTCGAGCGAAGCGTTGGGCAAGCGCACGACATTCACCGCAATCGAACCCTCGTCGAGGGCAGGCATGAACTCGGTTCCCATGAAGGGAAGAAGCGCCAGGGAGACCATTAGCACGGCGCCCGAAATGCCGAGCGTCACAGTCGGTCGGCGCACAGCGCGCTCGAGGAGCCGCATGTAACCCCGGTGAAAGCGGCGAATAAAACCGAATTCCTTCTCGGGGGCCTGGCGTAGCCAGAGCTCCGAGAGAACGGGGATAACCGTAAGCGCCACGACGAGCGAGACCACGAGCGCGATCAGCATGGTCGCCGCGAGCGGCGCGAACATTTTGCCCTCGATCCCTTGGAGCGTAAACAGCGGCACCAGGATGATGGCGATGATGAACATGGAAAAGGCGACGGGCCTCGCAACTTCGACGAGCGCCTCGGCTACGGCGCGCCGCTTGTCCTCCTTCTCGGTCAGGTGTGCGAGATGGCGTCGGACGTTCTCCACGACCACGATCGACGCGTCGACCACCACGCCCACGGAGAATGCGAGCCCGCCCAGGCTCATGAGGTTCGAAGTGATCCCGGCGGCCCCCATGAGGATGAAGGTCACCAGGAAGGTGAACGGCAGCGAGAAAACGACGATGAGCCCGGTGCGCAGCTCGGCGATGAACAGGAAGAGCACCAGAATGACGAGGAACCCACCCGCGAGGAGCGCATCGACCACCGTCTTGATGCACGCCTCGATGAGCGAGGTCCGGTCGTAAAACACGTTGAGCCGCACTCCCTCGGGGAGCGCGCTTTGGATCTTGCCGATCGACTCCTTGACGCGGGTAACTACGTCCTTGGAGTTTTCGCCTTTCAGCATGATGATCATGCCGGCTACGACCTCGCCCTTGCCGTCGCGCGAGACCGCTCCCTGCCGAGGCTCGGCACCGATGACCACCTCCGCGACATCTCGGACGTAGATCGGCGAGCCGTCTCTGGCCTTGATCACGATGCGTTCGATGTCCGGAATGTCCTTGAGCAAGCCCACGCCGCGCATGTAGAGCTGTTCCCAACCTCGCACCACGACGCCCCCGCCGGCGTTGGCGTTGCCCTGTTCGACGGCCTCCACTACCTCGTTGATGGTCAGGTTGTACTTAATGAGCTTCTCGGGCGACACCAGGACCTGGTACTGTTTGACCTCGCCTCCGAAGCTGTTGACTTCGTTCACGCCGGGTATGGGCTTGAGCAGGGGCGCGACGATCCAGTCCTGCACGGTTCGCAGCTCCATCGCGTTCTTGCCGTCACCCTCGATAGTGTATTGCAGTATCTCCCCGAGGCCGGTCGAGATCGGCCCCAGCTCGGGCTCAACGCCCGGCGGCAATTGCTCGCGAGCCATGCTGAGGCGCTCAAAGACGACCTGCCGGGTCCAATAGGTGTCGACACCGCCCTCGAAGATGATCACCACCTGCGAGAGCCCGGCCTTCGACATGGACCGCACCTGCATCACTCGAGGCAAACCGCGCATCACCTGTTCAATGGGATAACTCACACGTTGTTCAACGTCTATCGCAGCGAGCCCCGGTGCCTTGGAGAGGATCATCACCTGCGTGTTGGTCACGTCGGGGAACGCATCAATAGGCAGGCGAAACCACGCCAGGATCCCCGCAGCGATGAGGATCGCGGTGCACAGGAGCACGAGAATCCTGTTCCTCAGAAGGAATGTGGCGAGTCTCATGGCGGTCTCCTTTTCAGTCCGCGCAGCCGGCGCCCATCTTCGAGCGCAGCACGTCGGACTTCATGATAAAGGCGCCTTCGGCGACAACAGTCTGAGCCGATTGGAGCCCCTTTATGATCTCGACCCAGCCTGTCCAGGTTCGACCGACAACGACGGGCCGGCGCAGATAGTAGTCACCTTGGTGATGAACAAATACGAAGGACCGCCCCTCGTCTTCAAGGACCGCGTCCCGCGGGACCGCGAGCGCCTCGTCCGTCCCCGGCAGGAACAGTTTGACCGTGGCGAACATCCCCGACAGCAGCCGGCCGTCAGTGTTCTTGACCTGGACCCGTACTTTCACGGTGCGCGAGGCCTCGTCCATCGCCGGGCTGACGAGGTCAACGGTCCCGACGAATTCTTCGTCCGGATAAGCTTTGACGGAAACCGACGCCGCGAGCTTCCGAGCCGCTTGTCCGCGATTGACAATGGAGATGTCGCGCTCGTAAAGGTCCGCCCACACCCAGACCGTGGTGTTGTCGCCCACGATGACGAGCGACTCGTCGGTTGTGGTCACCTCGCCCGATACCGCGTGTATGACGAGAACCGCGCCGTCCATCGGGGCGCGGATCATGAGGCACCCGCGGCTGGTGCCGCTGGTGAGCGCACGCGCCTCGGAGGTGTCCATGCCCAGACGCGTGAGCTTGCCGAGCGCTCCCTCCATGCGGATCTCGGCGGCCTCGCGCTCCTGCTTCGCCTGGAGGTACTCCTTCTCGGAGGAGATGTTCTCCCTGCGCAGCTCGGACATCCGCTCAAAGCTGCTGCGGGCCAACTCGAATAGACCCTGGGCCTCCAAGTAGGCGGCCTGCGCCTCGCCGAACGCGACACTCTCAATCTCAACGAGCGCCTGGCCCTTCTTAACCTTGTCTCCCAGCACGACATAAACCTTATTGACGATGCCTTCCACCTGGCAGCTCACGTGGACGACACGCCGCTCGTCGAAGCGCACCTCGCCTGTGAGCGTTATGGGCACGGCGATCTTCCGGCGTTCGGCCTTGACCGTCGTAACAAGCCCGCCTTCCACGAGGCTCGCCGGCACTCGCACGAAGCCCACCTCATAGCGGCACTCATCGCACTCGAAGGTTATCTTCTTGTGCTCGCACGTAAGGGCAACCAGCTCCTCCACCGGGCGATCGAGATCTGACGGCTCCCTGGCCTCGGCACCCTCCTCGTGGCCCTCGCCGGCGTGGGCGGCGTAGCCTTCATCGTTATCTTGCGCAGCCTGCGCCGCAGGGACTATCTGGGCGGGACTGCTCTCTTTGCAGGAAAAGCTCATGGCCGGGATTAACAAAGCGAGAAGGAAATATTTCAGCGTGCGATTGTTCATGGTAGCTCCTCTCCGACTAGAGCGCTGAGACGGCCGTAGTCGATTTGGGCCTGCGCGAGCGCGCTTAAGTAGAGACGGCGCGAGTCGAGCAAAGTGCGGCGGGCGTCGATCACCTCGAGGAGGCTCGCCTCGCCGAAGTGGTACGTTTTCTCTATCGTGGACGCGGCAGTCTCAGCACGCGGCACCACGTTGTCCCTGAACCGTGTCGCGGCAGCGACCGATGCGCGGCAAGCGGCCTGGACCTCGATAACGGTCGTTTCGATCTCCAGTCTGATCGCCTCCGCCTGCTTTCGACCCGCCGCCAGCTTGGCCTTGGATTGAGCGATACGACTGGAGTTCCAGTTCCAGAGAGGCATGTCGAGGGCGAGACCGATGCCGTAGGCGCGCCGGTCGAGTTCGTCCGTTGTGAAGCCCGTGATGGATAGCGACGGAACGCGAGCCATCTTTTCGGTGCCGACGTCGGCCTCGAGAGACCGCGTTCTCGCCCGAGCGGCCGTCAACGCCGGGTGCGTTGTTCGTGCCTTGGCGAGCGCATCATCGAGATCCATCGCCGCTGGGAGCGCGCTCAGATCCGCGACCGCCATGATCGTCCTACCGTCCGGTACACCCGTCCACAGCGCGAGCTGCGCCCGCCGGGACAAGAGCGAGGTGCGGGCGGTTTCCAACTCGCTCATCGCCTTCTCGAGCTCGATTTCGACCCGGATTCCTTCGATGGGGCGAACCTCTCCCTTTTCGACGCGCTTCTTGATGGTCAGCACCAATTTCGAGGTCTGGGCTTCGAGGGTTTCAAGCGCCGCCACTCGGGCCTCCTCGTACACCAGATTCCAAAAGAGCGTCCGGAGCTGCAGCAACACATCTCGCCGCAGGGACTTGCCCTCGGCAACGGCTATGTCTGTTTCGGCCGCGGCCGCGTCGATCCCCGATCGGCGTTGCGCGATCCAGCCGAGGGGTAAGCTCAACGCCAGCTCCCGCTCGACGCGCGAAAAGTCGCCGAACCTCGCTCGACCCCGGCCTACTGTGGCCTCTAGTGTCGGATTCGGCACCGCGCCAGCCACGCGCACGCCTTCGCGTGCCGCGTCAACCAAGAACTTGCCGGCCACAAGCGCTGGGTGTTCATCGACGAGCCGAACGATCTCCGCCCAAGTTACTTTGATGACACCTGAGGAATCCCCGTCCGAAGTCGTTGCCGGCGCGGAAATGGAATCAGGCTGGCCAGGGAAGGCCATTGCCGAGCTCGCCGAGAGTAGAACCATCAATAGGAGCTGACTGCGCATCCACCGGGAGGCGCGTGGGGAAGAACGTTGCATCTTCTAACACCTGCCTTCTAGGAACGCCCGCCATGGGGCGTAGAGCTGGGCCATCGCTTAATGCTCGCGAGACGCGAGCGCACCAGTGCTTTCTAAGGGGGAAGGCTTCAGGCACGCGGCGGGTGGAAGATGCGGTAGAGAATGTCTTTCGGATAAAGGTCGTTGGGCGACAAGGCACTAAGTTCATCGGATGGAGGGGCTTCGATGGAGGGTCGTACAGCGGTGAACGCTGCGATCATCGAGTGGCCTGGACAGCACGCGCTGGGGCACGTTGGACCGCAGGGGCCTCCGTCGCTGCCCGGATCGGGGCAGGAGGAACCATAGCAGTGACTCCCTTGGTCACTGCTCGTCGATGCATGCAGAGTCTCACCCGCCGCCGAGACAAGCCCGGCGACGAACAACAGGAGCACGACAATGGTGAGGCACTGCAGCTTCATGAGTGGGCCTCCCTATCCGAGAAGTGGCGCGCACAATCGTCAAGAAGGGAGACCAAAAAAGGGGCCTCGAGAGAGTAGTGCACGAGCTTGCCCTCCGAACGAGAGCGGACAAGACGCAAGTCGCGGAGCTGGCGGAGCTGATGGGAGGTCGCGGAGACTGACAAGCCGACAACCTCCGAGATCTCGCAGACGCACATCTCGCCGCTGGCCAGGGCGCGGATCAGCTTCACCCGGGTCGGGTGGGCCAGCACCTTGAACAGCTCGGCCATATCCCGAGTCTGCTCGTCGGGGAGAAGCGCTTCGCGCCCACAGCGCACGCGCTCTTCGTCGAAGGAGAAGACCCCGCACTTGTCAGGTGCAACCGTCTTTTCGCCGTGCAGTCTTACCGGTGCGATGGTTTTCGTTCGGCTCATTGCGCTCCTCATTACGTCACTTGAGCAAGTATAGCAATGACGTGCCTGCATGTCAAGCGAAATACCCCGCGTCGCCACTGCGCGTCGAGCAATATCCAACCTCAAAAGCGGCACAGTGATGATGGTAGTCGATGTCGCGCTGCTCGCGGCCTGAAACAAGATATCCCCGGCCATTTCGCTCCCGCGCTCAGATCATCTTCTTCAAGCGGATGGTGACTTCCTTCGTCACGCCCTCCCGCTCGATCGTGAGGCGCACCTGCTCCCCCTCGCGCTGCATGTAATCCCGGATGCTTTCCCTCGTGGAGCTCCCGGCCGCGCGGCCGTCGATCGCCGTGACGACGTCCCCCTCGGCTACACCTGCGAGCGCGGCAGGCGTGCCCTCATAGACCAGGAAGACCTTGAACAGATCGAAGCGCTCTCCCTCCATCACGAAGCGAATGCCGCACATGTCGAACTCGGACGGGGAGTCGAAGCCGGAGTTCTTCTCGAGAAATATCTGCGAGCGCCGGTAATCGAGGACCACGGTGAACCGGCTGAGGAAATCGGCGCCGATGATCCCCGCGATGCTCGTATCGGCGAGCGCGCCGCTCGTGCCGGCCGAGAACGACATGACGGGCTCTTTGAAGACAAACGAACCGATGCGGATCCCGCGCACGCGCCCGACAATTCCCCTGCTCGCCCCACCGATGCCGAAGCCGGTAACGCCGGTGAGAGTTCTCGGACTCTGCGCGGCGAGCGCGTGCTTCTTCGCGTAAGGGCTGTTGAAGACCGAAAGCCTCACCCCGGTATCGAGGAAAAACATCGCCTCGAGAGGCTTTTCCGAACCGTACAGGAGCACCTCGCTCCGAACGATGATGTAGTTTCCCCACATCTCGACGGGGATCCTTTCGCCGGGGCCCGTGTACTCGTAGGCCACCGCGTCATGAAAGACGACCCGCTCGCGCTCGTAATCGATTCGCGTGACGAAGGTCGAGAGAAGGTCCCCGCCGACCATGCCGTCCTTCCGCTTTCCCCATTGCGCATCGAGCCTTCTCACGGGCATCGTCAGAATGGGACGATTGGCGAACGAGAGCCCATGCATCGCTATCGTCGTGGAATCGGCGAGACCGAACTGGACGATCTCCTCCCCCGCACCTCCCCCTTCACCGACGATCGTCGAGCGAAGTCCGATGGACCGGGCCGTCCCCTCGTCGAGCGCCGAGAGCTCCCCCGCCCCCGTATCGAGAACGAAGGGATACGGTCCGAAGCCGTTGATCGAGACAGGAACATAGACGATGCGATCGAATATCTCGACGCCCCGGACGTCGAGGCTGTCCGCGCGCTCGAAGCACGGGGTCGCCGGAATCGGCTGCTGCCCGCTCCCATTCGCCGCATGGAATGCCAAAACGGAGAGGACGGCGCACAGGATGGTTGCCGTTATTCTCATTCGAGAATCTCCTTTTTCATGAGACAATTATATGGATGAATACGCCGAACTTCCCGATACGTTCCAAGTGATTTTGTCGAAGCAAATACTATAGCGGCGAGGAGGCCGGGCTATGAAGATTATCGGGCTTGTGGGCGGAACGGGCTGGATCTCGACCGTCGAGTACTACCGCATCATCAATCAGGAGACGAACCGACGCCTCGGCGGACTCCGTTTCGCCGAATGTATCCTCTACTCCCTCGATTTCGGCGACGTCGTCGAGCTCAAGGATAAAGGGGACGATCAAGGTCTCTTCCGCCTGCTCCGCGACGCCGCGCGGAAGGTCGAGAGCATCGGCGCCGAATGCATCCTCCTCTGCGCGAACACGATGCACCAATACGCCGACGCGGTGCAGAGGGATCTGTCCGTCCCGATCGTTCACATAGCCGATGCGGCGGGTGCGGTCATGTGCGGGCGCGGCATGAAAACCGTCGGCCTCCTCGGCACGAAGCCCACGATGGAGCTCGATTTCTACAGGAAAAGGCTCAAGAAACTCGGCATCGAAACGATCGTCCCCGAAGCGGACGATCGCCTGTTCATCCACGATACGATCATGGGTGAGCTCCTCAAGGGGATCTTCAAACCGACGAGCAAGGAACGATTCCTCCGCATCATGCGGGAGCTTCACGAACGGGGCGCCGAGGGGATCGTTCTCGGATGCACCGAGATCCCGCTTCTCGTGAAGCAGGAAGACATAGATCTTCCTCTCCTCGACACGCTGGATATCCATGCGCGTGCGGCGGTGGATTTCGCGCTGGGAGCATGACCCGAACGAAGCGGCTCTAGCGCTGAAAGAGACCGGCGATCTGAACGCCCTTTTCCAGGGACTCGCGGAGGACCTCCGGCTTGGTTCGCACCGAATGCCGATAGACGATGAGCTTTCGCCCGTCGGCCTCCACGCACAGCCCCGGCTCCGATTCGAAGAACATCAGAACGCGGCTCGTGAATGCATTGCGAATGGCGGCGTCATCAGGGCCCCGCAGGAGATACTTCTTGGAGAAGACGGGATTGCTTTCGAAATCGATGTCCTGATAGCCCATCATCGAACCCAGCTTGTGGAACACGTTCTCCGGCCTCATGGTGAAAGCGGGCAGGTTTCGTCCGTGCGGC
>Ga0265296_1002344_pt1 | contig 19289 bp, 17 predicted proteins | sample MunlanPumphouse1_FD_189073 | JGI IMG/M metagenome (GOLD analysis project Ga0265296, IMG submission 189073) | Groundwater microbial communities from a municipal landfill in Southern Ontario, Canada - Pumphouse #1 | ecosystem: Environmental > Aquatic > Deep subsurface > Groundwater | place...
CCGGGGTATAGCGCAGTCCGGTAGCGCGCCTGCTTTGGGAGCAGGATGTCAGGAGTTCGAATCCCCTTACCCCGACCATATTGAAAATCCTCGTATCGAAAGATACGGGGATTTTTTTTGCCTGCCGAAAGCTGAATCCCTTCAAGTCGTCATACAACCTGCCGATAGCCCGCTAACACGAGGGGACTGCCAACGCTTCGCCCCTTGATCTGGCCATTACAAGAATAAGGGCGTTCGTCATGTTGCTTCGTCAGTTGAATATTGCTCCCCGGGCTGCCCTGGGATTTGCCCTGATCGCGGTGTTGGTGGCCTTGCTCGGCGTGTTTGCGCTGGGGCAGATGTCGAGCATTCGCGACAGTGAGGTGGCGGTGGAGAACCGCTGGTTGCCGAGCATCCGTGGCGGCGACGAGATCCGCGAACTGATGCTGCGCATCCGCACCATCTCCCTGCGCATGGCGCTCGATCAGGATCCGGCCAATATCGCCACCTATCGCGGCCAGATGGACACCCGCGACAAGGAACTGAGCGAGAAGATCGCCGCCTACGACAAACTGGTCGACACTGCCGAAGGTCAGCAGCTGTATGACCAGTTCAAGAAAACCTTCGCCGCCTATCGCACTGGCATTGCCCAGTCATTCACCCTTGCCGAGCAAGGCAAGCGTGACGAGCTGACCAAATTGCTCCTGGTTGACATGAAGACCGTGGTCGACGGCTCCGGCAAACAGCTCAATGATCTCGCCGATCTGTTCGCCCGCCAGGTCGCTGCCGAAAGCGAGAAGTCCGCCGCGCATTATGAAACCTCGCGCACCATCGTTACTCTTTTCATTGCCTTGGCAGCGCTGGCCACGGTGGCGCTGGCGATGTTGCTCACGCGCAGTATCGTGCGCCCGCTGAGCAGCGCCGTGGATGCCGCTGAAAGTGTCGCCAAGGGCGATCTAACCCGACCGATCGAAACCCATGGCAATGACGAAGTCAGCCGTTTGCTCAAGGCCTTGGCGACGATGCAACAGAACCTGCGCGAGACCCTGCAAGGTATCAGCGGCTCAGCTACGCAACTGGCCGCCGCCGCGGATGAACTGAGCGCCGTTACCGTCGACAGCACCCAAGGCCTGCAAGAGCAGAACAACGAAATCGAACAAGCTGCCACTGCGGTCAACGAGATGACCGCTGCGGTGGAGGAGGTTGCGCGCAACGCGGTGTCGACGTCCGATGCCACGCGCCAGTCCAGTCAATCGGCGCAATTGGGCCAGGAGCGCGTCAGCGAAACCGCCAGTGCGATCAACGCCCTGGCCAGTGATGTGCAAAACACCGGCGAGCTGGTGCAGTCGCTGGCCAATCAATCGCAAGACATCGGCAAGGTTCTGGACGTGATTCGCGCCATCGCCGAGCAGACCAATCTGCTGGCGCTCAACGCTGCCATTGAGGCAGCACGTGCGGGCGAAAGCGGTCGAGGTTTTGCGGTGGTAGCCGATGAGGTGCGCGCGCTGGCGTATCGCACCCAGCAATCGACGCAGGAAATCGAGCAGATGGTGCAAGGCATGCGCAGCGGTTCGAGCCAGGCGCTGGAGTCAATGCAGGCCAGCGCATCTCGTGCGGCGAGCACGCTGGTTCTGGCTGAACGGGCAGGTGAGGCGTTGGTGACGATCACGGCGTCGGTGCACGAGATTCACGAGCGCAACCTGGTGATCGCCAGCGCCGCCGAGGAGCAGGCGCAAGTGGCGCGGGAAGTGGATCGCAATCTGGTGAATATTCGCGACCTGTCGGTGCGTTCGGCTGCGGGGGCTGATCAGACCAGCGCATCGAGCCACGAACTGTCGCAACTGGCCAATGCGCTGCAGGGCATGGTGCGGCGCTTCCAGCTGTGATCGACAGCCAATAAAAAGCCCCGCGCGATGCGGGGCTTGGAATAAAGATCAAAGGTGGGAGCGAGCCTGCTCGCGAATGCGCCTGATCTTCGAGCAGCACGAAAACCTGTGGGAGCCGGGCTTGCCCGCGATAGCGGTGGGTCAGGCAACAGAAATATCAACTGACCCGGCGCCATCGCTGGCAAGCCAGCTCCCACAGATGTTGGCCTTAGTGCAGTTTCAGACGCGGCTCGGTGCCACGACCAATCTTGCTCCCCAGCATCAGCATCGCCGTGCGGAACGGACCGTACAGCGCCATCTGGTGCATGCGGTACAGCGACACATAGAACATCCGCGCCAGCCAGCCTTCGAGCATGACGCTGCCGGTCAGGTTACCCATCAAGTTACCCACAGCAGAAAAACGCGACAGCGAAATCAGCGAGCCGTAGTCGGTGTACTTGTACTCCGGCAGGGTCTTGCCTTCGATGCGCAGTTTCAGCGACTTGGCCAGCAGCGACGCCTGTTGATGCGCCGCTTGTGCCCGTGGTGGGACGTTGCGATCAGTGCCCGGTTGCGGGCACGCCGCGCAGTCACCGAAGGCAAAGATGTTTTCGTCGCGCGTGGTTTGCAGGGTCGGCAGCACTTGCAGCTGATTGATGCGGTTGGTTTCCAGACCGTCGATGTCCTTGAGGAAGCCCGGTGCGCGAATGCCGGCAGCCCAGACCTTCAAGCTGGCCTTGATCTCGTTGCCATCGGCGGTGATCAGGCTGTCCGCAGTCACTTCGCTGACTGCTGCGTTGGTCATCACATTGACCCCGAGCTTCTCCAGGGTCTTGTGCACCGGCCCGCTGATGCGCTCCGGCAGGGCAGGCAGCACCCGTGGGCCGGCTTCGATCAGCGTGATGTGCATGTTTTCCGGTTTGATCCGGTCCAGACCATACGCGGCCAATTCATGGGCGGCGTTGTGCAACTCTGCCGCCAGTTCGACGCCAGTGGCGCCAGCGCCGACGATGGCCACGCTGATCTGCTCGACCACGTCGGTCTGCCCGGCGTGGGCGCGCAGATAATGGTTGAGCAATTGCTGGTGGAAGCGCTCAGCCTGTTTGCGCGTATCAAGGAACAGACAATGCTGCGCCGCGCCCTGGGTGCCGAAATCGTTGGTGGTGCTGCCGACGCTGATCACCAGCGAGTCATAAGCCACTTCACGCGCCGGCACCAGCTCGACGCCGTTTTCGTCATAGGTCGCGGCCAACTGGATTTTCTTCTGCGCGCGATCGAGCCCGCTCATGCGCCCGAGCTGGAACTCGAAGTGGTTCCATTTCGCCTGGGCGACATAGTTGAGTTCGTCTTCGGAGGAGTTCAGGGAACCGGCGGCCACTTCGTGCAGCAGCGGCTTCCAGATGTGGGTCAGGTTCGCGTCGACCAGCATCACGCTGGCCGTGCCGCGCTTGCCCAGAGTCTTACCCAGGCGGGTAGCCAACTCCAGACCGCCGGCGCCGCCGCCGACAATGACAATACGATGGGACATAGGGATAACTCGCAAGGTTTTTAAAGGAAATCGGTGCGGTTACCCGAGGGAGCGCAAGGCAGCTCATAACGTCAGGTAACTGATAAATCGGCTCAACAGGCCCAGACCAATGGTCACTGCCAGCACCAGCACCAGGAGCATCCACGGCCGGAAAGGCCGGCGCTCGACACGGTGTTGGGACAATTGCAGGTACTCTTCGACATGCTTTTGGTCTTCGGGGTTCAGGCGGCTGGTCATATTTGCCTCGTCAGGTAGACGTTACTGAATGAGCACAGGCTACAGCGGTTTTCAGCCCGGATTGAACGCAGCGTAGCCGCTGTCCGGGACCGGTTCGACGCACACGCTATCGTCGAGGCGAATGATGCCGCTTTGTAACACCCGGGCGGTGATCCCGCCATGCCCGCGCACGGCTTGAAACGTGCCCGGCCCGAGATTGTTCTGCAAGCGTGCGCAGGGCTGACACCAGCCAGTGGTTTCGAGTATCGCTTGCCCGATGCGAAAGCGCCGCCCCTTCAGGCTAAACAAATTGATTCCGCTTATAACGAGATTGCGCCGCAGATCTTCAGGCCGGACCGGCTGGTCATCGGGACGGCCCATCAATGCGCTGATCACCGCCAGGTGCTCCCACTGGATCAGCGTCACCTGTCGCGCATTGCGAACGCCCGGGCGGGCGTGGTCGCCGGTGAGCCCGGCTTCCAGCCGCGCCTCGACCGCGTCCAGCTCAAGCATCGGCCCACGGGATTCTGGACGCACACCGATCCAGCGCACACGACCGGTTTGCGGAACCTCGGCGATCAACTGCTGCAGCGGCGTCACAGGCTGATGCCCACGTCGAACACAATGCTGCGGCCGAGGTTGCTGCGCAGAAAGTCCGGTGCGTCGGGATGGGCGAACAGCACACGGGCGAATGTCGGGCCGACCAGCGACAGCGAGCGCCAGCCCTGACGCAGATATTCGGTCGGTGGCGGGAAATGACTGTTGAGGTCGAGCACTTCGCGCTTGAGGCTGGCGAAGGCGATGATGTCCAGTTCACCCAGATCCATGCCGCGTTCCTTGTAGTTGTGCGCCTTCTTGCGCAGGGTTGGCGCCAGACGCAGGAGAAATTCATTGGCCGGGATGCGTTTGGGCTTGGCTTCGCGGCGCACCAGTTGGCTCAGGGAAAACGCACTGCGCCGACGCTGCAATTCGTCGCGCCATTCATCATTGAGACGGCGGCCTTCATCGAGGACGAAAAAAACTTCGAAATTGGCATCGCGGAACAATACGTCCGGCGGCTCACCGGCCGGGGCGAATTCGTCGGCGCGGTAGGGGATGTTCAGACCTTGCAGCAGGCGCTGGCAGACCCAACGCTCACGCTCCCATTTGCGGGCATTGGACAGGAACGCATTGGCCTGCTCGGCCGCGATGGTCAGCAGGCGTAAATAATCTGAATCATCCATAAGCCCAAGCTTAGCGTCCAAATGCGACAAGCAGATAGCTTTGCATCGACTGGTGCACATACATCGGCGGTGTAGACTGCGACAAAGCGGTAAGCCCATGGAGAAGGTGAGGGAATCATGATCGGTGCCGAACTGCTGTCCTCGGCAAGCCTGACGCTCGGCTGGCTGATTTATCTGCCAGCGCTGCTCTGGGCGGTCATGCGTGCGCCATGGGTCGAGCTGTTCAGCGACAGTCGCCGGCAGCACTTGCTGTTCGGCACGGTGTTCGCGCTGTTTCTGCTGTGGCTGGTGCGCAGGGATTTCGACACCGGCGTGTCTTATCACTTCATCGGCATGACGGCGGTGACGCTGCTGCTCGATTGGCCGCTGGCGATCGTCGGCGGGCTGGTTGCGCAGATGGGGCTGGTGCTGCTGGGGCGTCAGGACCTGGCTGCGGTGGGCGTCAATGGCGCGTTGCTGATTCTGCTGCCAGTGCTGATCACCGAATGCGTGGCAATCCTCGTGGAGCGTGCGCAGCCACGCAATCCGTTCGTTTACATCTTCTGTTCCGGTTTCTTCGCCGCTGCGTTGTCCGGCCTGTTGTGCCTGATCCTCAGCCTGACACTGTTATGGTACGACGGCCTCTTCGCCATGCCGGAATGGCTGGAAGATTTCGTCGGCTACCTGTGGTTGCTGCTGTTCCCCGAGGCCTTTATCAACGGCATGGTCGTCAGCGCGTTGGTGGTGTTCTGCCCGGAATGGCTGGAGACCTTCAACCGCACCCGTTACCTTTCAGCGCCGTGGAAGGACGACGATCCGAAGTCTTGATCCACATCAAACCGGCCATGCCGCAGAAATTTCATGCTCACGCAAATCCCTTCAGGAGCAGTGGCATGGGCGTTTACGAATGGGCGCGGCAGGAAACCCGGCAGAGTCTGGAGCTGGCGCAGGAAGTGGGCTTTGACCCGGGCCTGAGTTTGCGCGCCCTGCTCAGTGCCGTGGTGCAGCAGAGCAAGGCAGTGCGCAATGCCGAAGACCTGGCCGACGAGTTGCGCTTTCTTGCGGAGAACCTCGACGACAGTCAGGACTACGGCTTTATGCGGCCCTGATCAGCGATCAGTGACGCGGATCGAAATCGCCGGAAAACAGCTCGTCCTCGGCATCCGGGGCGACCGGAATCTTGTGCTCTTCTGAGGCCCAGACGCCGAGGTCGATCAGTTTGCAGCGGTCGGAGCAGAACGGACGGAATTTGTTCGCCGGGGTGAATTCGACGGGGGCGCCGCAGGTTGGGCATTCAACGGTTGGAATCTGGCTCATGCTTGGCCTCCGGATAAAGTCAGATAAAAGTGATGCAGACGCTCGACCTCGCTGTGCAGCCAGGCGAGGTCGCGGTCGTTCACGATCACATCGTCGGCACGGCTCACGCGGTCTTCACGGCTCGATTGCGCCTTGAGGATCGCCTGCACCTGCGCTTCGCTGGTCTGGTCACGCTGCAAGGTGCGTTCGATCTGCAGTGGTTGCGGCGCATCGATGACCAGAATGCGCTGGGTCATCGCGTATTGCCCGGATTCGATCAGCAACGGTGACACCAGAATCGCGTAAGGCGATTTTGCCTGCGCCAGATGATGAGCGATTTCCTCGCCGATCAACGGATGCAGCAGCGCTTCGAGCCAACGTCGCTGTTCGGGCTCTTCAAAAATCAGTTTGCGCAGGGCGGCGCGGTCCAGCGTGCCATCGGACTGCAACACGCCGGAACCGAAATGCTCGGCGATTTTCGCCAGCGCCGGACGCCCCGGCTCGACTACCCAGCGCGCCGCATGATCGGCGTCCACCACGTGCACGCCGAGGTCAATGAAGTGCTGCGCCGCCGCGCTTTTGCCGCTGCCGATGCCGCCGGTCAGGCCGAGGATCCAGGGTTTTTCCACAGGGGTATTCATTTCAAACCGACAGACTGCCAATAGAAGTCGGTTATTTGACCACCCCAGAGCAAGGCAATCCAGCCGGCAATTGCCAGAAAGGGCCCGAAGGGGATCGGCGTCGAGGTTTCCTGGGCGCGCAGGCGCAGCATGACGACGCCCAAAATCGCCCCCACCAAGGACGATAGAAGGATCGTCAGCGGCAGAATCTGCCAGCCACCCCAAGCGCCAAGCAAGGCCAACAGCTTGAAATCGCCATGACCGATGCCGTCCTTGCCGGTGAGCAGTTTGAACAGCCAGAACACCGACCACAGCGCCAGATAACCCGCGACTGCGCCCCACAATGCATCGGGCAACGCCACGAACACGCCGAAGCTGTTGACGATCAGCCCCAGCCACAGCAGCGGCAGCACCAGCACATCGGGCAGTAACTGATGTTCGCAGTCGATCAGACTCATCGCCAGCAAGCCCCACGTCAGCAAAATCAGCAAGCTCGCCGGCCAGCCGAAGCCCAGATGCCAGGCGATGAATGCCGAGAGCAGGCCGCAGGCCAGTTCGGTCAGCGGGTAACGTCTACTGATCGGCGCCGAACAGGCCGAGCAGCGCCCGCGCAGCAGCAGATAACTGAGCAGCGGAATGTTTTCCCACGGGCGGATCCGGTGTCCGCAATGCGGGCACGCGGAGTGCGGCAGCATCAGGTTGTAGGTAGGCACGGGCGTTTCAGTGGGCAGGCCGAGCACATCATGGGCTTGCTGGCGCCAGTCACGCTCAAGCATTTTCGGCAAGCGCCAGACCACAACATTGAGGAAGCTGCCGACCACCAGCCCGAGCAGCAGCGCGCTGACCACGAAGGCCAGCGGATACACGGCAAACAGTTCGTCGATAGGCATGTCAGATCGCTGAGCCGAGTTGGAAGATCGGCAGGTACATGGCCACCACCAGTCCACCGACGATGACCCCCAGCACCACCATGATGAACGGCTCCATCAGGCTGGTGAGGTTGTCGACCATGTTATCGACTTCCGCTTCATAAAAACCGGCGACCTTGTCGAGCATGTCATCCAGCGCGCCCGACTCCTCGCCAATGGCGGTCATCTGCACCGCCATGTTCGGAAACACACCGGTGCTGCGCATCGAAAAATTCAGCTGCATGCCGGTCGAGACGTCCTGCCGCACCCGCAGCACCGCGCGCTTGAACACCACGTTGCCGGTGGCGCCGGCGACCGAATCCAGCGCTTCCACCAATGGCACCCCGGCGGCGAAAGTGGTCGACAGGGTGCGGGCAAAGCGGGCGACGGCGGACTTGTACATCAAAGTGCCTACCAGCGGCAGCTTCAGCAGCCAGGCATCGCGCCGGTCGCGCAGGGCCTGCGAAGTCTTCAACGCGTGGCGAGTGCCGAAAAACGCTGCCACCAGTGCAAACAGAATCGCCCACCACCACTGCTGCATGAATTCCGACAGGCTGATGATCATCAGGGTGAAGCCCGGCAGTTCGGCGCCGAACCCGGAGAATACCGACTGAAACTGCGGCACCACCTTGACCAGCAGAATGCCGGTCACCGCCGCCGCCACCAGCACCACGGCGGTGGGGTAGGTCATGGCCTTCTTGATCTTGGCCTTGAGCGCTTCGCTTTTTTCCTTATAGGTCGCCACTCGTTCGAGCAAGGTGTCGAGGGCACCGGACTGTTCGCCGGCGTCGACCAGGTTGCAGTACAACTCGTCGAAGTATTGCGGCTTCTTGCGCAGGGCCGTGGCGAAACTGTTACCGGCGGCAACTTCCTGTTTGACCTCATCGACCAGTTTGCGCATGGCCGGGTTTTCGAAGCCCTCGCCGATGATGTCGAAGGACTGCAACAGCGGTACACCGGCTTTCATCATCGTTGCCATCTGCCGGGTGAACAGGGCGATGTCCTGCGGTTTGATGCGTTTGCCCAAGCTCAGCAGGGAGGCGGATTTCTTGCGCACCTTGCCCGGGTTGATCCCTTGTTTGCGCAGCTGCGCCTTGATCAGTGCGGGGGTCTGCCCGCTCAACTCGCCGCTGACTTTACTGCCTTTGCGGTCGGTGCCTTCCCAGGCGTAAACGCTGACTTTCGCTGCCTTGACCGCCATGTTCAATCCTTGGTGACCCGGTTGATTTCCTCAAGGCTGGTGATGCCTTGCATGGCCTTGTGCAGCCCGGAGGTGCGCAGATCGGCGAAACCGTCGCGGCGCATCTGAATGTCGATTTCCAGCGAATTGCCTTCGGCCATGATCAACCGTTGCAGGTCCGGTGTGTTCTTTACCACTTCATAAATCCCCACGCGTCCTTTGTAACCGCCGTTGCAGTGATCGCAACCGACCGGCTCGTAGATCGTGAAATGGCCGATGCGTTCCTCGGGGAAGCCTTCCTTGAGCAAGGTTTCGTGGGGGATTTCCAGCGGCCGCTTGCAGTGCGCGCACAATTTGCGCGCCAGACGCTGGGCGATGATCAGGCTGACCGAGGTGGCGATGTTGAAACCGGGAATGCCCATGTTGTGCAGGCGCGTGAGAGTTTCCGCCGCGCTGTTGGTGTGCAGGGTCGACAGCACCAGGTGGCCGGTCTGCGCGGCCTTGATCGCGATCTCGGCGGTTTCCAGATCGCGGATCTCGCCGACCATGATCACATCCGGGTCCTGACGCAGAAACGAGCGCAGCGCCTGGGCAAAGTCCAGCCCTTGGCGGGGATTGACGTTGACCTGATTGATGCCTTCCATGTTGATTTCCACCGGATCTTCGGCGGTGGAAATATTGATGTCGACGGTGTTGAGGATGTTCAGCCCGGTGTACAGCGACACGGTTTTACCGGAACCGGTGGGGCCGGTGACCAGAATCATCCCTTGCGGCTGTTTCAGCGCGGCCAGGTACAAGGCTTTTTGTTCGGCCTCGTAGCCCAGCGCATCGATGCCCATTTGTGCACTGGACGGGTCGAGAATCCGGATCACCACTTTTTCGCCCCACAGGGTCGGCAAGGTGTTGACGCGAAAATCGATGGATTTGCTTTTCGACAGGCGCATCTTGATCCGCCCGTCCTGGGGTTTGCGTCGTTCGGAAATATCCAGACTGGCCATCACCTTCAGGCGAGCGGCAATACGCCCGGCCAGCTGAATCGGCGGCTTGGCCACCTCGCGCAGCATGCCGTCGGTGCGCATGCGCACCCGGTAGTTTTTTTCGTAGGGTTCGAAGTGCAGGTCGGAAGAGCCGCTCTTGATCGCATCGAGCAGCATTTTGTGCACGAAGCGCACGACCGGGGCGTCGTCGGCATCGAGGCCGCCGATCACGTCCTGTTTGTTGTCATCAATGGACTCGACGTCGAGGCCGTCGAGATCGACATCGGCCATTTCTTCCAGACCCGAGGCATGGCTGTCGAAGAACTTGTCGATGGCGTCGCTGAGTTTGTCGTCCTCGACCAGAATCGCTTCGGTGCTCAGGCCGGTGCTGAACTGGATGTCGCTGATCGCCTGCTGATTGCTCGGGTCGGAAAGGCCCACGAACAATTTGTTGCCGCGCCGCCACAAGGGCAGGGCGCAATGCTGACGAACCAGTTTTTCACTGACCAGGCCCCTCGGCTGAGTCTCCTTGTCGAGGCAGCTGAGATCGAGCAGGGCCATGCCGAAATGTTCCGAGGCGATCTCGGCGATCTGCCGGCTGTTGACCAGTTTGTTGTGTACCAGGTAATTGACCAGCGACACGCGATTGCGCTGGGCCTGCGCCCAGGATTGCCGGGCGCTTGTTTCCGTGAGCAGTTCGGCCTGGACCAATTGCTTGGCCAGACCGCTCAGAGCGATGTCATTCATGGGGATTCCGCACGCTTGCCGTTCATGACTTATAGCCTAGTCAAGTGACAGCGCCAAACACGGCCGGTGCAGGTGACAAAAAGTGTCAGATAGTGCGGTTGCCGGTTGTAGGAAACGGCGTTGGGGAATGAGCGCGCCCAGCAGACGGGGGCAAATGGGCGTTGGCATGGGCTGTGCTGGGCCTTGTTCAGATCATGAGATTTCGACTCATGCATGGAGCGTGTCTATGAAAAAACAACAAGGCTTTACATTGATCGAGCTGCTGATCGTTGTGGCGATCATCGGCATTCTGGCGACTATCGCCCTGCCGCAGTATTCGAAGTATCAGGCGCGGTCGAAGGTGACGGCGGGTATTGCCGAAGTTTCCGCCCTCAAAGTCAATTTCGAAGACGTGATCAACGCGGGATCTGGTGATCCAACTTTGGCTAACGTCAACGCAAACGTAGGTGCCACTCAAAACTGCACAATGGGTGTGAGTGGCAAAGTGGCTGACGGTACCGGGACGATTACTTGCAAGTTGCTTAATGCTCCGGCTCCGGTTCTTGGCCAGACGATCACCTTGACTCGTAGTGCGACCGCAGGTTGGTCTTGCGGCTTCTCCGGTTCCAAGGAATACACGACGACCAGTTGCCCTGGCGTTTAACTGAGTACAAAGCGAATGCCCCGCACTGCGGGGCATTTTCGTATGGTCACCTGTCTACAAAAGCTCCAATAATTTCAGCAGCTTATGAACTTTCCGAAAAACCGCAACTTGCATGCGAAGATTGAGCGAGTCATGCATTTTGCATGAAAACGAAAATCAGTGTTTTTCATAACTTGTTGTTTTAAAAGGATTTTATGCGGCTGAAAAAGTTGGCACAGCGTTCGCAATATCTCCGGTAACCCTGCTGACAAGCGTTACAGCAGACTTCCAGTAAAAACAGGAGTTACTCGTATGAAGAAGTTCGCTATCACTGCCGCTGCTACCGCTCTGACCCTGACCATGGCTGGTGGCGCTTTCGCCCAGTCCGCTCAGGCTACCCAAGCGCCAATGGTTCTGGCTGCCGGTGAAGTTACCGAAATGAAACAAGATACCAGCGACACCTGGATCACCACCAAGGTCAAAGCTGACCTGGTTACCGAAAAAGGCATTCCAGGCACCGACATCAAAGTCGAAACCAACAAGGGTGTAGTTTCCCTGTCGTCGACCACTGCGGTAACCGAGTCGCAGAAAGAAGTCGCCGTTGGCATTGCCAAGAAAATCAAAGGCGTTAAAGCGGTCTCCGCTGACGGCCTGAAAGCCGAGTAAGGCAAGACTTCTCGCCTGAACCGGGAGAAGACGCGACAGACGGGCCGAGTAATACGTCTGCCGCAACTTTAGAGTTCATGCGAACGGTCACACGGATGTGACCATTACAGGCCCCGGCACTTGTGTCGGGGCCTGTTCTATTTGGGCAATACCAATGTGGGAGCGAGCCTGCTCGCGAATGCGTAGTGTCAGCCGACAAGTTCGTCAGTGACAGACCGTATTCGCGAGCAGGCTCGCTCCCACAGGGTGAATTTCGTTCGGCTTAGTTACCGCGTTTGCTGTTGATCTGCCGCAGGCGATTGCCTTCGAAGCGCAGGTATTGATACATGCCGTTGTTCGGGCCGTAGGTCCATTCCTCGACCTGAAACTCTTCGCGGCGATTGGCACTGCGCTTGTAGCCGAGCACGTCACGACTGACCGGCTCGCCGCATTTTTGCAGCACCTCGCTGGCGCGGTCGCCGAGGCTGACCAACTGGCTGCCGCAGCGCAATGTATCCGACGCCGACGCGTGGCCGGCGGCGCAGGTCAGAGCGAGCACAGCCAGCCAGTTACGCACGGTCATTCTGCATCCAGGTGCATTTGCGTGACCACGCGGCCATCGCTTTCGGCCTCGCCGAGGTTGGCGTCGATGAAGTACACGCGGTCATCTTCGAGCTTGCCCTTGTCGACCAGGTAATCCTTGATGGTGCTGGCGCGATCCTGGCCCAACTGTCGCAACAGCACCTCGCTGCCGCTCCAGAACGCGATCACGCCTTGGCGCATTTTCGCCGTGCGTTCTTCCTTGCCCAGGTCTTTCCATTCTGCCGGTGGCTGGGTTTTCAGGCGAGTGCGGTAAATCCCTTCGAGCAATGCGCCTTTCTCGCCTTCGGGCACTTGCAGCAGCGAGGCCTGGGCCGGAACTTTGTCGCCACGGCGCTGGAGCATCTTGTAGTAGTTGTATTGGTATTCGCGTTCCAGACGTTGCTCGGCGAGCAGCGGCCCATCGCTGCTCTTCGCAGCAGTGCCTTCGATTTCCAGGCGCAGCGCCGGACGTTCCTTGAGCGCTTGCGACAGTTTCACCAGCGCCGCTTCGGCGTCTTTGCTCAGATCGCTGGAGCCCGGCGCGAAGGACACCGTGCCGAGGTCTTCGGAGCCGCCGCCACTGACCAGCCCGCCGATCATCTTGAACGGCGCGGCGGCAGCTTTGACTATGAGGTTGCGCAGGGTCTGCCAGACGATCGGCATGACGCTGAACTGTGGATTATTCAGGTCGCCGGTCACCGGCAATTCGATGGAGATCTTGCCGTCGACATCCTTGAGCAGAGCAATCGCCAGCTTCAGCGGCAGGCTCACTGCATCGGGGCTGTCGACCTTTTCGCCCAGTTGCAGTTGCTCGACCACGACCTTGTTTTCGGCTTTCAATTGGCCCTTGGTAATCAGGTAGTGCAGGTCAAGGTTGAGCCGGCCCTTGCGGATGCGGTAGCCGGCGAATTTGCCGGAGTAGGGCGTCAGGGTCGTCAGTTCGACGCGCTTGAAACTGGTGGCGATGTCGAGACTGGCCATCGGGTCGAACGGATTGACCGCACCCTTGATGGTCACCGGCGCATAGCGGTCGACCTTGCCTTTGATGTCGACGCTGGCCGGTTTTGCCTGACGGCTGTCAATGGTGCCGATCTGACCGTTGAGCTGCTGCACGGCGGTGGCGAAATTCGGGGTCAGGCTGAAGTCGGCGAAGTTGGCCGAGCCGTCGTTGATCGCAATCGCGCCGATGTGAATGCCCAGTGGTTTGTCCTTGCCGGCCGGTTTGGCTGCGGTGCTTTTTGCTCCGCTGTCGGCCGGTTGCGGGATCAGCAGGTCGTCGACGTTGGTGGTGCGATCGTCGTTGATCATGAAGCGCACATACGGCTGCAACAGGTTGACCTTGTCGATCGACAGGCTGTCGCCGTGCTGATAGTTGATGCCGTCGACCACTACTTGCTGCCATTTGAGAAAATCGCGGGTCTTCAGCGTATCGAGGGTGTGCAGTTGATCGATCTGCGCGCGGCCGGTGACGCTGAGGGCCAGTGGTTCGGTGCTCTTGAGGTTGACCTTGAGGTCACTGCCGAGCATGCCGCTGCGCAGTTCCAGGCGAATGAACGGGTTGATATAGGACTGAGCGACACGCAGGTCGACGTCCTCGGTTTTCACGTTGAGCTGCGCGTTGACCGGAGCCAGATTGACCGTGCCGTCGGCGCTGATCTTGCCTTGCTTGCCCAGACCGCTGTCGAGCTTGAGCTTGAAAGGCGAGCCGTTGAGGCTGTCGAAATCCTGCAGGTCGACGTTCAGCGGGGTGATGTCCAGCGCCACCGCCGGTTGCGCCGAGCGGTCAGCGAGATGGACCGTGTAGTTGCGCAGTTGCACATCCTTGACCAGCACCTGCCATGGCTTGCTCGGCGCAGTCGATTCAGGCTTCGGCGAGTCAGCGGCAGCCGGGGCATCGGCCGGTTCGGCAGCGGCTTTGGCAGCCGGTTTCGACGGTTGGCTGGCGAACAGTTTCTGCCAGTCCAGTTGGCCATCGGCTTCCAGCGCCGCCCAGGTTTCCAGTTTGTTGCTGCGGATCTTGCCGACCACCACTTGCTGCTTGGCCAGGTCCAGCGAGGTGTCGCTGACGTCGAGGCGTTCGAGCCTGGCCAGCGGACGTCCGTCCGGAGCCTTGATGGCGAACGGCGCAATGCTCACCGCGACGTTGTTCAGCAGCAGTTCGGTTTGTTTCGACAGGTTGAGTTTGTACTCGGTGCTGAGGCTGACCACGCCGTTTTCCAGCACCAGCGGCACGGCGTCGCGCACGTAGGGCCAGAAGGATTTCATCTGGCCATCGGTGACTTTCAGGGTGCCTTCGGAGGTGAACGGGATCAGGCTGAAATTGCCGGTCCAGTCGATCCGCCCGCCAGCGGGGCCGATAGCGACGAGGGTCATGTCGGCGCTGTCCTCGGGCAGGGTGCTGAGGTTTTTCAGCTCGAAACTGAGGTCGTTATAGAGAAATTCGATCGGCTCGCTGGGCCGCATATCCTCGAAATGCACGACGCCGCCGGCCAGTTTGATGTTGTCGATACGCAGCGGGAATGGCTTGGCGTCGGGATCGGCGGGTGTCGGCTCGCTCGGCGGCACGTTGAACAGGCCGAGCAGGTTGAGCTTGCCGTCTTTGGCGAAGAGGATTTCGCTTTTGGGTTTGTCCAGTTCGATGTCGGACAAATGCAGCGCTTTGGTCCACAGGCTGTCGATTTGCAGGTTGGCATAGAGGCGATCGAAGCCGACCTGCTCCTTGCCCGGCTCGCCGATGACCAGGCCCCACAGGGTGACCTCAAGGCTGAAGGGGTTGAGTTCGATACGCTGCAGATGCGCCGGCAGCGTGGCGTAGTTAGCCAGTTGCTGGTTGGCCACGCGCAAGGCAATGCCCGGCAGGATCAGAAACCCCAGCAGGCTGTAGAGGGCCAGGGCTGTCAGCAGTGCGCCAATCGCGCGAATCAATCCTTTGGGCATGTGCGGCTTCATCTGTCTGAATCGGAGTGCCTTGGAGTATGGCACGCGATTCTGGTTCCGAAGTGCTTGATGTGGGACAGGATTGTTCAGTTTTATCTGTACGAACAAAATCCCATGTGGGAGCGAGCTTGCTCGCGAAGGGGTCGTATCGGGCAGCCTTTTTGGTGACTGATGCACCGCTTTCGCGAGCAAGCTCGCTCCCACAGTGGAGTGTGGCTATCCGAGAATTGGGAATTACAGCTGCAGAATGAGCGTCTTCAAGGGCGGCTGCTGGTCCCGCGAAGGGAAGTCGGCGCCCGGGGTCATCACGCTCCATTCGCGCACCGGGCGGCCGGCCTTTTCGGCGCAGCGCAGCACTTGTTCGCGCAAGTCGTCCATGCTGACTTTCGCCAGGTTGTTGCAGCAGATCAGCACGCCGTTGTCAGCGGTGGTCAGCAGCGCCGGTTTGAGCAGGCTCTGATAATCGCGCAGCAAATCGACGGTGCCGAACGCACTTTTGGCCCACGCCGGCGGATCGAGCAGGACCAGATCGTATTGGCGCTGTTCGAGGCGCTGATAGCTCGGCAACTTCTGCCCGCGCCGCACGCTGATCGGCAGGCCAGCAAGCTGACGGATCGCCGGGAAGTAATCGGACTGAATGAATTGCATCTCCGGCAGTTGCGGGTTGAGCAAACCATTCTCGCGACCGACCGCCAGATTGCCCTCGGCAAAATCGAGGTTGCACACCTCACGTGCACCGCCGGCCGCTGCACTGAGGCCAACGCCGCAGGTGTAGGCGAACAGGTTGAGCACACTTTTGCCTTGCGCGTGATCCTTGACCCAGCCACGGGTGTTGCGCAGGTCGAGGAACAGCAGCGGATCCTGCCCGGCATGACGCCCGCGCACGCGGTAGTTCAGGCCCCATTCATGCCCGACCAGATCCGCCAGTGCGGCGTCATCGGCTTTATAGACGCTGTCCTCGCGATCGATCCGCGAGTTGCCACGGGAGCGGTCGTTGTAGACCAGCAGGCTGTCGAAGCCCAGCGTCTGGTTGACCATGGCGTGCAGTTGCAGCAGATCATCACGTTCGAGCGTCTGGTGAAAACTCTGCACCAGCAGTTGCGGGCCGTAGCGGTCGATGGTCAGGCCGCCGGCACCTTCCTGGCTGCCGTGGAACAGCCGATAGCAATCGGTGCCCTGGCTGTGCAGCGCAGCGAGCAGGTCCTGGCGTTGATCGAGGGCGGCGCGCAGCGCCTGATTCAAGGAAGACATGCGGGCGCCTTGCTGAGGGGAATTGGGGCGCGGGAGTTTAACAGTTTGCCGGGGGATCGCGTGATGGCCTTCGCGAGCAGGCTCGCTCCCACATGTGCAATGCGATCACCTGTGGCAGCGAGCCTGCTCGTGAAGCTATTGATTCAAACGTTTATCAACGAGGTCCTGCACCACACTCGGATCAGCCAGCGTCGAAGTATCGCCAAGGCTGTCGAGCTCATTGCAGGCAATCTTGCGCAAAATCCGCCGCATGATCTTGCCCGAGCGGGTCTTTGGCAGCGCCGGCGCCCACTGGATCAGGTCCGGTTTGGCGAAGCTGCCGATCTCCTTGCTGACATGCGCCAGCAGGTCTTTCTTCAGCTCTTCGTTGGCCTCGGTGCCGTTCATTGGCGTGACGAACGCGTAGATGCCCTGGCCTTTGACGTCGTGGGGATAACCGACCACGGCGGCCTCGGCGATGCTGTCGTGCAGCACCAGGGCGCTCTCCACTTCGGCGGTGCCAATGCGGTGGCCGGAAACGTTGATCACGTCGTCGATGCGTCCGGTGATCCAGTAATCGCCGTCCTCGTCGCGGCGGGCGCCGTCGCCGGTGAAGTAATAGCCGGGGTAGGGTTTGAAGTAGGTGTCGATCATCCGCTGCGGATCGCCGTAGACGCTGCGAATCTGCGCCGGCCAGCTCGATTTGATCGCCAGCACGCCACTGCCGGCGCCTTTGATTTCCTTGCCGACTTCGTCAAGCAGCACCGGTTGCACGCCAAACATCGGTTGCGTCGCGCAGCCCGGTTTGATCCGTTGCGCGCTGACCAGCGGGCTGAGCATGATGCCGCCGGTTTCGGTCTGCCACCACGTGTCGACAATCGGGCAGCGCTGTTCACCGACAGCATTGAAGTACCATTCCCACGCTTCCGGGTTGATCGGCTCACCGACGCTGCCGAGCAATCTGAGGCTGGCGCGCGACGTTTCCTTCAACGGTCCGGCGCCTTCGCGCATCAGCGCGCGCAGGGCGGTGGGTGCGGTGTAGAAAATGTTGACCTTGTGCTTGTCGATGACCTGCCAGAAGCGCGAACTGCTCGGGTAGCTCGGCACGCCTTCGAACATCAGTGTGGTCGCACCGTTGGCCAGCGGCCCGTAGACGATGTAACTGTGGCCGGTGACCCAACCGACATCGGCGGTGCACCAGAACACTTCGCCATCGCGGTAATCCAGCACGTATTTGAAGGTCATCGCCGCTTGCAGCAGATAGCCGCCGGTAGTGTGCAGCACGCCTTTGGGTTTGCCGGTGCTGCCGGAGGTGTAGAGGATGAACAGCGGGTCTTCAGCGTCCATCGGTTCCGGCGGGCAGTCGTCGCTGACCTCACGCACGGCCTGGTGGTACCAGAGGTCACGGCCCTCGACCCAATCGACCTGGCCCTGCGTGCGCTCGACCACCACCACGGTGCTGACCTTCGGGCAACTTTGCAGGGCCTTGTCGACGTTGTTTTTCAGCGGCACGAAGCGGCCGCCGCGCACGCCTTCATCGGCCGTGATCACGGTACGGCAGTCGGCGTCGAGGATTCGATCACGCAAGGAATCCGGGGAAAATCCGCCAAACACTACCGAATGGATCGCACCGATTCGCGCGCAGGCGAGCATGGCGTAGGCGGCTTCGGGGATCATCGGCATGTAGATGCACACCCGATCGCCTTTCTTCACGCCACGGCTTTTCAGTACGTTGGCCAGACGGCAGACGTGGTGATGGAGTTTGTTGTAAGTGATCTGCGCCGATTCGGCAGGATCGTCGCCTTCCCAGAGCAGGGCGGTCTGTTCGCCGCGTTGCTTGAGGTGACGGTCGATGCAGTTGTAACTGACGTTGAGCTTGCCGCCGGCAAACCAGGCTGCTTCACCGGTTTTCAGGTCATAGCGCTGAACGGTCTGCCACGGCGTGCTCCAATCGAGGAAGCGCGTGGCCTGCTCGGCCCAGAAGGCACTGGGGTGTTCAATCGATTCGCGGTACAGGCGCCGATACTCGTCCTGGCTCAACTGAGCGGCCTGGCGCACGGCATCGGCTTTGGGGAACGTGCTGATATCGAACATGACGGTTCCTTATTCTTGTGGTGCGACACGAATAAAGATGCGCCGAGCGCTGCACAGGTTCAAGTCATGCGCCAAAACAACTGTGGGAGCGAGCCTGCTCGCGAAGGCGGCGGATCAGTCAACACAGTGTTGAATGACGCACCGATTTCGCGAGCAGGCTCGCTCCCACAGGGGAACAGCGTTGTGCCCGAAGGCTTTTATCAGCCGCGATGACGCCCGCGGAAGTAGTTGATCAGGCCTTGAGTCGAGGCATCGTCAGCCACGGTCTCGTCGCTGCCGACCAGGCGGTTGTAGACGCCTTTGCCCAATTCCTTGCCCAGTTCCACACCCCACTGGTCGAAGGCGTTGATGCCCCAGACCACGCTTTGCACGAATACTTTGTGCTCATACATCGCAACCAGGGCGCCGAGGCGACGCGGGCTGATGCGTTCGACCACCAGGGTGTTGCTCGGACGATTGCCCGGGATCACCTTGTGCGGCGCAAGTTTGCGCACGTCGTCTTCGCCCATGCCTTTGTCGCGCAGTTCGGCTTCAGCTTCCGGCAGGGTCTTGCCGAGCATCAGCGCCTGGCTCTGCGACAGGCAGTTGGCGTACAGCCACTGGTGATGGTCGGAAACCGGGTTGAAGCTGACGATCGGCACGATGAAGTCGGCCGGGATCA